>Ga0180222_1000035_pt1 | contig 263254 bp, 258 predicted proteins | sample eDN5th37CKraftOP_FD_151336 | JGI IMG/M metagenome (GOLD analysis project Ga0180222, IMG submission 151336) | Enriched Organic Plus compost microbial communities from Emeryville, California, USA - eDNA 5th pass 37_C Kraft OP (version 2) (version 2) ... | reverse complement strand
AACCGAGCGGGAAGTGGATTGCGCACGAGGGCTTCGTTGCCGAAGCCGCCGTGCAGTTCGACCGGATCAACGGCACCGTTGCCCGGCTCGAGCATGAGCTGGAGAAGGCGCGCACCACGATCGCCGAGATGACCGAGGAAGTGAACCGCAACCGGCGCTTCCAGGCATTCGACAAGAGCGTCGAGAATTCGCGCGACTATAAGATCTCCGAGCTGCAGCGCTGTGGCCGGGATCTCAAGGCGCGCCTGGAGCAGATCGAAGGCGACAAGGCCGCCTATGCGAACATCACCTACAAGTCGTTCGTGGCCATCGACCGCAAGCTGGCGGAGCTGGGTGGTCTGAAGCTGCACATCGATCGCATCGAACACGCCGCCCGCCGCAACGAGGCGCTGTTCCTCGGCGCCCTCGCGCTGGCCGCAGTAGCCCTCGCTTCCAGATTCTTTATTTAGGCGCTGGCGACTGCCCTCCGGGCAGCCGGCCGCCAGCGCCGATTGGTGCGCCGTCTCAGGCCTGCGAATCTCCTTATGGGAGCGGGCCGCAGAGCGCGTATAAGTCGGCACACGCTGAGGCCGGATGCCTCCTCTCAACGTCATCCCGACGCAGGTCGGGATCCACGTCAGCTTCCGCGTCTGTGTCCGGTGCAGTCGGGAAGCGCGTTGCAACCACCCAACTTTCTTTTACCCGGCGTCGGCGACTGCCCTCCGGGCAGCCGGCCGCGGTTGTTTGTTGCACTCGGCGACTCTCCTTCGGAGAGCCGGCCGCCAGCACTCAAGAGCCGCTATGTAGCATCACGAGTGATGAAACGAGCCCGCTCAAGCAACTCGTCGAATGTCAGAATATCGATCGACCGGATATCTCGTCGAAACAACTCGAACGTATCCCGGAGAACCTGTGCGGACCGAGCGTCGCCTGCCGCATCAAATTCAGCACTAGAACCGATTACGAGAATCGTCTTCGCATCGCGTGTCCGCGCTTCCAAACGTTGACTGCCGTCACGAGTGAAGTGCTCGCCACTGCTCGCAAACGCAAGCCACTCCGCCTTTTGCTCTAATATCTGCGATACCGCGCTGGTAAACGCCGCGCTAAATGCTCGTGTGCCGGCGCGACCGGTATTCCGACCTGAGCTGAAGATTGGCGTATTAGGTCGCTTGATCTCTACAAGAACGGTGTAATCTGTGAAGCTCAACAAGAAATCGACGATGGGCCTATCACGATTATCAGCGCCACCACCGGAAACGGTCATTTCGCGGTCGAATGGGCGCATGACGCGATAGTCTAGACCGTAGCCAAAAACCCACTGCTCTCGATCAAAGAAATCCTGCCAATCCCGCTCGGACCAGACCTCGCTTTTGATTTGTCGTTCAAAGAGTTCCACCCCTTGCCGCCGCCCAAGCAGAATGTTGACTTCTTGGGTCGTGAGGGATCCCTTTAGCGCTGCTAAGAATGCCTCCCGTTCATTGGCCTCCATGGCGCGAATGCGCTCTACAAACTCACGGTCGGTTGCGTCGATAATGACTTTGCGCCCGGGTCCAGTTGAGATGTCTTGGATGTCGAAGCCATCCTCGTTCGACAGGTCGATAAATTCAATCCGGCTGAGAAAGCTAAGCAGACGTTGAAACTCGTCGGTCTGGAAAGTGAACGAGTGCTCTGCGTAGCCTTGATACCAATCGCCTTTGCGGGATTGGAAACTCTGTAGCGTGATCCGACGCACGGCCTTGTCGTCTTGAGAGACTAGCGCAGTCACTTGACTTTTACGCTTTTCGCCTGAAAGGCGAAGGCACAGCATTCCTTCGATCTCTCCAACGTGCAGGATGTCGGAGCCTTCCATCACCATCCGTACGTTGCGCAGCCGTTCTGTGTTTTGCGCATTCCAAGTAAAGACTTTTGATATGTATGTCTTGGCGGCCCGCCGAAGTTGGAAGAATCTATATTCGTCGCTCAAAGCACCCCCCATTTCGATATGGGCCTGTTTTTTCCGGCATTGAGACCGCAACAGTTACGCCGGCCAGTATCGGTACCCTGCCTTCTTCGCTGAGGTCGAGCCGTTCCCTTCGGCTCTTGTTTCCCGCCACTATGGGCTCGCCGACCGAGGCTTGGCGCTTACTATTTTGTTGGCGCCTGCCCTTCCTCCTGGGAGCCCGGCGTCGGCGACTGCCCTCCGGGCAGCCGGCTGCCGACGCCCACCAAAATTCCTACAAAAACTTTTCGAGCAGCCGCTTGGCCTCGGGGCTGTCCCAGTGCGCCGGACCGATCATGCGCCCGATCTCCTGCCCTTCCCCGTTGATGAGGATGGTCGTCGGCATGCCGATGACGCCGAGCCGCGTGCCGCCCTTCATGGTCGGGTCGGCGTAGGCTTCGAGATTGCCGGCCTTGATGTCGTCGAGGAATTTGCGGGCGCCTTCGACACCCGACTTGTCCACCGCCAGCGCCACCACCTGGAATTTATCCGATCCGAGCTCGGTCTGCAGCTTCGAGAGCGCCGGCATCTCTTCCCGGCACGGCGCGCACCACGTGGCCCAGACGTTCAAGAGGACGACCTTGCCGCGAAATGCGGTCAGATCGATTTCTTTGCCGCTGCCATCGAGGAATTTGACGTCCGCCAGCGGGGCGGGGCTCGGCTTGAAGACGAAAGTCGTCATGGCGCCGGTGGTGAGTGAATTGCTCCCCTTGGGGGCGTCAGCGGCGCGCTGCGGCGTTGTTGCCGGTCCGTTTTGCGTCTCGGTGCCCGCGGTGGGCCGCGCGCCTTGATTGTCAGCGCCGCCAAACGTGACGTATACCGCGGCGAACGCCGCCAGCGCGGCCAGCGCGGCAGCCCAAAGATAGACCGAAGGGTGGCCTTGCCTTTCAACCGGTGGCTGGCTGCTCATTTTGAATTTCCCTCTGCCGATGCCATCGGCCGGCCCTGACGGAGCACGAACGCCGTGACGGACAAGCCTGCTAACCGCATGTGGGGCGGTCGTTTCTCGGCCTCGCCCGCCGAGATCATGGAGGAGATAAACGCCTCCATTGGCTTCGACAAGCGCCTCGCCCCCCAGGATATCGCGGCCTCGAAGGCCCACGCTGCGATGCTGGCGGCCGCCGGCATCATCGAAAAAGACGACGCGGACGCCATCATCGACGGCCTCGATAAAGTGGGAGGCGAGATCGAGGGCGGCAAGTTCCAGTTCTCCCGTGCACTCGAAGACGTGCACATGAACGTCGAAAGCCGTCTCAAGGAGATGATCGGCACGCCCGCCGGGCGGCTGCACACCGCGCGCTCCCGCAACGATCAGGTCGCGACCGACTTCAAGCTCTACGTGCGCGATCGCATCGATGCGCTGAACGCTGCCCTGGCGGCGCTGCAACTCGCCCTCGTCCGTAAGGCCGAGCAGCACGCTGGCACCGTCATGCCGGGCTTTACCCATCTGCAGCCGGCCCAGCCCGTCACCTTCGGCCACCACCTGCTCGCCTACGTGGAGATGCTGGGGCGCGACCGCGGCCGCCTCGCCGACGCCCGCGCGCGGCTGAACGAATGCCCGCTCGGCGCGGCCGCCCTCGCCGGCACGTCGTTCCCCATCGACCGCCACCGCACCGCCGACGCGCTGGGCTTTGCGAAGCCCACCGACAACTCGCTCGATTCCGTCTCCGACCGCGACTTCATCCTGGAAACGCTGGCCGCCGCTTCCATCTGCGCCGTGCACCTGTCGCGCTTCGCCGAGGAGATCGTGCTGTGGTCGACGCCGCAGTTCGGCTTCATCAAGCTGTCGGACAAGTTCACCACCGGCTCCTCGATCATGCCCCAGAAGCGCAACCCGGACGCCGCCGAGCTGACGCGTGCCAAGGTCGGCCGCATCGCGGGCGCCTTCCAGAGCCTTCTCATCGTGATGAAGGGCCTTCCGCTGGCCTATTCCAAGGACATGCAGGAAGATAAGGAGGTCGCCTTCGACGCCCTCGATAGCCTCGCCCTCGCCATCGCCGCCACCACAGGAATGGTCGACGACATGCAGCCCCAGGCCGCCCCGATGCTGGCGGCGGCCGGAAGCGGCTATTCCACCGCCACCGACCTTGCCGACTGGCTCGTGCGCGTCCTCAAGATGCCGTTCCGGGACGCCCACCACGTCACCGGCCGCATCGTTGCCGCGGCGGAAGCGGAGAACTTGCCTCTGGATAAGTTGTCGCTGTCGGCCATGCAGGCCGTCGAGCCGCGCATAACCGCCGATGTTTTCACGGTTTTGAGCCCTGAGAAGTCGGTGGAAAGCCGGGTGAGCCATGGGGGAACGGCGCCACAGAACGTCGCCAAAATGGCCGCCGCCTGGCGGAAGCGGTTGGAAACCGAGGCTTCGGCGCGCTAGATATGCCACGTGCGGCCAGCGCCCCGGTTCCGCCTTGCGGCGGTGGGATGCTTCGCCGCTGCTGACTTTTCAGCGTGGGACGGGTCGGGGGACTATGCGCGTATCGTTGACACCCAAGGTGACGCTCGCCGCTCTTCTGGCGGCCGGGGTGTGTCTCGGGCTCGGCGCTTGCGGCGTTCGCGGCTCGCTCGATCCACCGCCCTCCGCGAAGGCCACCGGAACCGCGCGCTCGGCCGAAGCCACCGGCACCCAGCCGGATTCCGCCGCCCCGCCCAAGCCGCACGAAGGCTTCATCCTGGACCCGCTGCTGCGCTGATCCGGCGAAACCGCCCAAGAACCTTCACTGAGAAACCTTCGCTTATGGGCTGGACCGCGCTCCCGTCCGACCCTATCAGTCCGGGGCGAAGCATGATCCCGTTTCAATCCCGAGCGGGCATGCCCTGAAGAAGCCCGCCATGCACCACTTCCACTATAGGAACGGCGTTCTGTGCGCCGAGGACGTCTCCCTCGCGCGGATCGCCGCCGAGGTCGGCACGCCCTTCTATTGTTATTCGACGGCGACGCTGGAGCGGCACTACCGCGTGCTCACCGAAGCCTTCGCCGGGCAGGACGCGCTCATCTGCTTCGCCGTGAAGGCGAATTCCAACCAGGCGGTACTGACGACCCTCGCGCGCCTCGGCGCGGGGATGGATGTCGTCTCGGAAGGCGAGCTGCGGCGCGCCCTGGCCGCCGGCGTTCCCGCTTCGCGCATCATCTTTGCCGGCGTGGGCAAGACCCGCGGCGAGATGGCGTTCGCACTCGAAGCGGGCATTCTCGGCTTTAACGTCGAGAGCGAGCCGGAGCTGCACGCGCTGAGCGAGGTCGCAAGCCGTCTCGGCAAGACCGCGCGCATTGCGCTGCGCGTCAACCCGGACGTCGATGCGAAGACCCACGCCAAGATCTCCACCGGCAAGGCGGAGAACAAGTTCGGCATTCCCTATGGCGAAGCCCGCCGCCTCTATGCGGAAGCGGCAAAGCTGCCCGGCATCGCCGCCACCGGCATCCACATGCACATCGGCAGCCAGATCACGCACCTGGAGCCGTTCCGCAATGCGTTCCGGCTGATGCGCGAGCTGGCCGAGGCGTTGATCGCGGATGGCCACGAGCTCGAGCACCTCGACATCGGCGGCGGCCTCGGCGTGCCGTACGTGTCGGAGGGCGAGGTGGCACCGCCACCCTCGGCCTATGCCGAGATCGTGAAGCAGGAGCTGGGCAGCCTCGGCCTCAAGATCGTCATGGAGCCGGGCCGCGTGATCGTCGGAAATGCGGGCGTGCTCGTCACCCGGGTCGTCTACTGCAAGGAAGGTACAGACAAGACGTTCACGGTGGTTGATGCCGCCATGAACGATCTCATCCGCCCCACGCTCTACGAGGCCCACCACGAGATCTGGCCCGTGGAGGAAGCCAAGCGGGCGATGCCCCCCGTGGTGCAGGATATCGTCGGCCCCGTTTGCGAGACGGGCGACTATCTCGCCCTCGACCGCAAGTTGCCGCCCCTTGCCGCGGGCGATCTCATCGCGGTGATGACGGCAGGCGCCTACGGTGCGGTGATGTCGTCCAGCTACAACACGCGGCCCCTGGTGCCGGAGGTGCTGGTACGCGGCGCCGACTATGCCGTCGTGCGCCCGCGCTTCGGCATCGATGACCTGATCGCCCTGGATAAGGTTCCCGATTGGCTGAGATAGGCCGCCCAACCGTGCCTTCGCCTGGCCGGTCAGGCCGGATGACCAAAGTTTAATGGTGCGGCGGCGGCACCCCGCTAGGCCCGCCGCAATGTTCCGGCTATCGTTCGCCCATGACGGAGCCAACGGTCGCCTCCCCGGCCGATGCCAAATTCGCGCGCAAAGTGCGCGCCAGCCGCTGGGCGCTCTATTTCGAGCGGATGTGGCCGCGTGTCTGGCTGCTGCTCGGACTGATCGGTCTTTTTCTCTTCGTCTCGCTGGCCGGCCTGTGGCCGATGCTGTCCGACACCGCCCATTTTCTGTTGCTCGGCGTCTTTGGTATAGCGGGCATCGGCGCACTCGTGCACATGGCGCGCACGCCCTTCCCCAGCCGCGATGAGGCCGTACGCCGTATCGAGCGCATCTCCGGCGTGCCGCACCGTCCGGCCTCCTCCTACGAGGACACCATCACCGCCAACGCGGACGATCCGCGCACCGCTGCAATCTGGCAGGCCCACCGCGCCCGCCTCGCCGCCGCCCTGGCGCGGCTGCGTGTCGGCCCGCCCCAGCCCCGCGCGGACCGCCAGGACCCGATCGCCCTGCGCGGGCTGCTGCTTCTCGGCGTCGTCGCGCTGTTCGCCCTCGTCGGAGACAGCGCCGCCGACCGGTTGCGTTCCGCTTTCCGCTTCAACTCCGCGATCGCCCTCGCCGAAGCCCGGCTCGACGCCTGGGTCACCCCCCCGAGCTACACCGGCCGTCCGCCCTTGATGCTGGCGGATGGCGCGCGCGGCCCCGCCGCCGCCACCGAGCAGCCAAAGCTCATTGAAGTGCCCGAGCGCAGCATCCTCATCGTGCGCACCAGCGGCAAAGGCCTCGGCGCCCCGTCGCTGGAGGTGTTCGCGGAGGGCTCGTCCGAGCACCAGCACGTCGAGGCCAAGACGCCCGAAGCCGGCAAATCGACCGCGACCCGCGGCGACATCTCCGAGATCCGCTACGAGATGCGTTCCTCGGCGGAGATCCGCGTACTTTCCGGAGGCTCCGAGCTTGCGCGCTGGGCGTTCTACGTGAAGCCGGACAAGCCGCCGGTGATCGCCATCACCAAGCCACCGGAGCGCACGCGCCGCGGCTCGATGAAGCTCACCTATACGGCCGAGGATGATTACGGCGTCGTTTCCGCCAACGCCGACGTCAAGCGCGACCGGAGCGAGGAAAAGCCCGCCGATCCGAAGAAGGCCTGGACGATCCCGAAGGCGTTGAAGGGCCCGCGGCCGCCTTACGAGCGTCCGCCCGAGATCACGCTGCGCCTGCCGCGCCCCGGTCAGAAGGAGGCGCAGACCTATATCGACTTCGGTCCCCATCCCTACGCGGGCAAAGAGGTGATCCTCACGCTCGAGGCAAAGGACGTCGCCGGCAATATCGGGCGGTCCGAGCCCGTCAAGCTCGTTCTGCCGCAGCGCCAGTTTCAAAAGCCGCTCGCGCGCGCCGTCATCGAGCAGCGCGCGAAGCTGATGGACGATCCGCGTTACGTTCCCCTCGTGAAGCGCGCGCTCGAGGCGCTGACGCTCGAGCCTGAAGGCTTCATCGATTCCACGTCGGTCTATCTCGGCATGCGCGCGGCGATCCGCGGGCTCGAGCGCGATACCTCGCGCGCCGGTCTCAAGAGCGTCACCGACGGGATGTGGGAGCTCGCGCTGCGCATCGAGGATGGCGATCTTTCCGATGCGGAAAAGGCGCTGAAGGATGCCCAGGACAAGCTCGCCGATGCGCTCGAGAAGGGTGCGCCCGACAGCGAGATCGACCAGCTCATGCAGAACCTGCGTGAGGCGCTGTCGAAGTTCGTCGAGCAGCTGACGAAGAACGCGCAGAACGAGGCGCCGCCCGAGGGGCTCGACCAGCAGAACCAGCAGTTGAGCCAGCAGGACCTCGAGCAGATGATGAAGAACCTCGAGGATATGACGAAGTCCGGCTCCCGCGATCAGGCGCAGCAGATGCTGAGTCAGCTGCGCGACCTGCTGGAGCGGCTGCAATCGGGTCAGATGTCGAAGCAGCAGGCCGAGCGCGGCCAGCAGATGCAGAAGAAGCTCAACGAGCTGGGCGACATCATCGGCCGTCAGCAGCGCCTGATGGACGAGACCTACGGCGAGAAGCGCCGCCAGCGCGAGCGCCCGAACGGAACGATGCCCGGCGAGAACGGCCGCCAGCAAAGCCAGGGTCAGCAGGGTCAGGGCATGCGCGGTCAGCAGGGCCAGGGCAACGACCGCCAGGCGGGACAGCGCGGCCAGCAGGGACAGCAAGGCCAGCGCGGAGACGGCCAGGGTCAGCAGCAGGGCCAGCAGGGGCAAGGCCAGCAGGGCCAGGAAGGCAAGGGCGGCCTCAGCGAGCAGCAGCAGGCTCTGAAGGAAGAGCTCGAGCGGCTGCGCCGGGAGCTCGATGAGCTCGGCATGGGCCGGGACGAGTTCAACCGCGCGCGCGATTCGATGGAGAATGCGCAGCGCTCGCTGGAGGAAGGCAACAACGACACCGCCGTCTCCGATCAGTCCGAAGCGCTCGACCAGATGCGCCAGGGCGCGCAGAAGATGGCCGAGGGCATGTCCAAGGACGGCGCTTCCCGCTACGGCCAGAACGGTGACCAGCCGCGCGATCCGCTCGGCCGCCCGCAACGTTTCCAGGGTCCTGACGCCGGTAACTCGGTGAAGGTGCCGGACGAGATCGACATGCAACGGGCACGGGAGATCCTGGAGGAGCTACGCCGCCGGCTCGCGCAGCCGGCCCGGCCGACGCAGGAGCTCGACTACTACGAGCGGCTGCTGCGCCGCTTCTGATCCTCGCGTTCACCAACCGCGCACATTGCGGCCCCCGATCCCGATTTCGCCACGGCGATGCGGGATGACAGCGCCATGCCAAAGACGCTCCGGGCTCTTTTTGTGATCGTGACGCTGGCGCTGCCCGTGCGGGCTGCGTTTGCCGCCGATATCTGCGGCGCCGGTCACATGCGCTCGAGCCTCGCCGACGGCGGCCAGAAGCTCGTTCTCAGCTGGACCGGCCGCATCGATGGCGGGATGGCCCGCGCGCTGTCCCATGCGTTCGAGATCCACGGACGGGAGGTGACCGCGGTCGCGCTGTCGCTCAGCTCCTGCGGCGGAAGCATCGACGAGATGATCGCCGCCCTGGGCGAGCTCGATCGCATCAAGCGCACGCACCGGCTCGTCACCGTCGTTGATCAGGGCGCGACGTGCGCTTCGGCCTGCATTCCGATGTTCCTCGCCGGGGAGGTGCGCCGCGCCGCGATGAGCAGCCTCTGGTTCTTCCACCGGTCGTGGCGCGAGAGTGTCACCGGCGGCGTCGACGAAGTGCGAACCCAGGTATCCGACCGCAGCTTCCTCACGCGCTATCTCGAGCAGTATTACGTCCCCGCCGGCATCTCGCGTGAATGGCTGACGCATCTCGTCGAAATGATCGCGAGCAGCGGCGGCTACTGGCAGACGGGCCGTGATCTTTGGGAGGCTCGCAACGGCATGATCACCGAGACCATCGGCGACGTGATGCCGGAGCAGATCCGTCCGATCTACCTTGCACCCGCTCCCGGCTGCACCGCGATGTGCCGCGGCTGAGCGCCCGCATGCGGCCTTAGACCGGCCGGCTCACGCCATCAGCGCGCCGGCGCGATCCGCACCGCAAGCCCGCCCACCACCTGATGGCTCACCACCTCGGTTGCGATGTGACCGCCCGGCGGTGGATTGCCGGCCAACCAGCGCTGCGCCTGGCGGAAGAGATCGAGCGGTAGCCAGCTCCCGTCGACTTCGCTCAAGGGCGCGTTGTAATCCGCGTAGGTGAACTTGTATTCGACGAAAAACGATATCTTCGCGAGCCGTATCTCCACGCCCAGCAGCGCCTGACCCGCGGGGCCGGCGTAGTTGTATTCATAGGTGCGCGGGTGTCCGCTGTTGGCGAGTTCGAATTCCGTATGCGGTAGCAGCACGCCGCCGCCGAGCCCGGCGTAGGGGCTGATGCGCGCACCGATACCCGGCAGCCGCACGAACCCGTTCAGCAGCAGCATGTTGTGGCCGTGCGAGAATTCGAGCTTGCTGACGATATCCCTGATGCGCGCCCGCGCGGGAAGCTCTTTCCCATCGATCGTGCCCTTGAAGCCCGCTTCGTCGTCGAGCGGCGCAATCGCCTTCGAATGGATGAAATCGAGACCCGTGCCGAAGCCGCCGCCGGAGAACCACTGCGCAACGCGCGCGCCGTAATAGATCGGGCTCTTGAAGGGAGCGGTGTACCAGTCGACCTTGTCGATGGTGAAATCCGTGGCGCCCTCGGTGAGCGGGTTCGTTACGTGCGCGGGGCTCGGGTAATTGTAGGGCGCGCCGGTAAAGGCGCCGATCACCGTCTCGCGACCGAGCGCGATCGATGGGCTGCCGCTTGCCCCGCTGCTCTTTGCCGATTCCGCACCGCCATCGATCTGCGCCTGCTCGAAGACGCCGGCGGCGGCCTGCGCGACAATGAGCACCGCCGCGGCAATCGCCCCGGCCGCACCGAGGTGCCGCCGGTCCGGCGCGCGCGCAACTTCGCCCGTCCAGCCGAGCGTGAGTAGGTGTGCCATCGGTTGTCCCCCGAACGTTCCCTCGGTGCCGCATATGCCTAGACCATGATTGCTTCGGACCCAATCAGTCCGAAGCGCCGATCATCGGCCTAATCGAATGGCTGGAGACGCATCGCTTCCAAGCGGCAGTGTTTCGGCGGCAACCCTAAGCGACGGCGGGCGGCCCGCCAATCTCCGCCTGCAGAGGTCGTGTGTGCTCCGTTGCCGCGGCAGTTTTGACGGAACTCAAGACGACGACCGCGGCCCGGAAAGCCGTTCCAGCATCCGATAAACGGCCGTGATCTGCGGAGCCTCCCGCGTGAGGTATTCAGGGCCGGTATACCCCCACCAGTCCCAGCAGCCCTGTGGATTGAGCGGCGTCGCCGCCGTCTGCGGGAACAATACGATGAGGTTATTGGTGTCCGCCCAGCGGGCGTAGCCGGAATCGCGCGCGAAGGCGTCGCCGACGAAGGTCCGGTTCTGCCCGCAGCCGTGGAAAGCGATGTGCACGCGGCAGCCCGCGTTGGCGCGGCAGGCTTCGGGGATATAGGCAACCCCGTCGTCGCTCAGGCCATGGTTGGAGAGATCCTTGGTGAACTCGTCCTGATCGAAGACGACGAACGCGCCGCCCGCGCGCTCGGCGGGCGTGTTGAGCTCGCCGTAAATGTGCCTCAGCAGCGCGCCCGCCTGATCGTAGTCGCAGTCGACGATGTACGGCTTGCCGGTATAATCGCACGCCGGACCGCGGTCCGCCGTGACGAACGCGTGTCCCGCCGGGATGTCGGAGACGTAGAGAATCTGCGCCGCAGGCACGCCGATGTCCTCGTAGAACTTCTGCGCGGCCGCGACGATGGCGGGAGATACGGTGGTATCGTTCTTGCCGGTGAAGAGATAGACGCGGTCGCCTTTGACATCGGCAATGGGATCGATCCGCCCCTGTTCGGCGAGATGCTCCGCGCGGCGGGCGAGTTGTGCCGGGTCCGGCACGCCGAACGCCTGCAGCGCGTTCAGCATGCAGCCGTTGATCGCCTTCGTGAGATTGAGAAGCGCGGTGCCTGGGCCTGGAATGAGATCGGCGTAGAGGCTTTCCGAGCAGCCGTAGGGGCCGCCCGCGATGACCGCGGCGCCCACGACGTCCTTCGCATGCGCCATCTCGAATTGGCCGGCCATGTACGCACCGGACGAGATGCCGGAGACGGACGTTGCATCGCGCTTTGCTTCGAGTGCGGGCAGCGAGGTGGCGTGTTGCTCCCCGCACCCCGAAAGGGCGGCCAGTAGCGCCAACAGAATGGCCGGTAGCAATCGTTTCGCCATCACGCTTCCGTCGTTGCAGCTCTTAGGGATAGCAGACTAACGCGTCTGCTCCCCGCCCGCCATCGCCGCAAGCTCGGGAGCCTTGAGACGCACCGTGACCCGATCCACGCGGCCCTTGGCGTCGACGACCGACAGTTTGACGAACCCGTTGCCGTCCGGCTGCCAGACGACCTGCCGCTGGCGCGGGTCGGAGGTGATCGGCGCACCGTTGACGAGCCACGTCAGCGGCAGCACGCCGCCGCTGGCTTTGAGCAGCAGCGGATCGCCCGCTTCCGTTTCCACCTCCGAGCGGTCAGGCGGGAATGAGATCACGACGCGAGGCTCGAGAAACGGTCCCACTTCCGGCTCGGCGCCGCCCTCGCGAAAACGCTTCAGCGGCGGAGGTAGCTCGGAGCCCGTGACGCGCAGCGCGCCGGCTGGCGCTCCCGCCAGTGGCGTGCGCCGGTCGCCAAGGCGCGCGAAGGCATCGAAGAGGATCGGCGCCGCGGCGAGGCGTCCCGTCAGTCCCGGCGTCGAAGCCGCATCCGGCCGACCGACCCATACCGCAACCGTATACTTGCCGTCGAAGCCGACCGCCCAGGCGTCCCGATATCCATACGACGTGCCGGTCTTATAGGCGAAGCGCCCGGCCCGCGCGTTGAGCGGCGGCGGGGCGTCCTTCAAGATGTCGCTGACGTACCAGGACGCGAGCGGCGAGAGGAGACGCTCCCGCACCGGCTGTTTCCCGTGAAGCAATGCCTTCGCGGCGGCGGTGACGTCCGCGCGCCGGTGCACGAGCGGGACCGCATCGCCGCCGCGGGCGAGGTCGGCGTAGAGGGCCGTCACGTCCCGCAGCGTGAGGCCGACGCCGCCGAGCGCCATCGCGAGGGTCGGCTGGCCCTTGTCGGGGAAGAGCGTTTCAACGCCCACCTTGCGGAAGCGCCCGGCGAGCTTTCCCGGCCCGACCGCCGACAGCACCTTCACCGCCGGTATGTTGAGCGACTGGGCGAGCGCATTGCGGATCGTGACCGTGCCGTGAAAATCTTCATCGAAATTCTTCGGCGCGTAAGAGCCGAAGCGCACCGGCCGGTCCTCGATCAGCGTTTCGGGGTGCGCGAGGCCGGCTTCGAACGCGAGTCCATAGATGAAAGGCTTGAGCGTCGAGCCGGGCGAACGGACGGCGCTCACCATATCGATGGCGCCAGCGCGCGAACGTTCCAGATAACCGGCGGAGCCGACGTGTGCGATCACCTCACCGGTCGTGTGGTCGACGGCGAGGATGGCCGCGGAGAGTTTCTGTCCGAGGAGGCGCGTCTGCTCCTCTGCGAGAGCTTCCAGCGCGCTCTGCACGCCGCGGTCGATCGTGAGCCGATGCACGGAAAGCGCCGGGTTCGCGCGCACCTCCGCTTCCGAGAGGTGCGGCGCAAGTTGCGGGAATGGGCGGCGGGCGGTCGGCACCCGCTCATGGCTCGCGCGCTCGGCTTCCGCCGCCGTGATGACGCCTTCCTCCACCGCGCGCTGCAGGACGCGATCGCGGGCGATGCGCGCCGCGCGGTGGTTGCGATCGGGACGCCGCCATTCCGGAGACTGCGGGAGCGCGACGAGCAGCGCCGCCTCGCCGACGGAAAGCCGCCGCGGCTCCTTGCCGAAGTAGGCGAGCGAGGCCGCGCGCACGCCCTCGATGTTGCCACCGAAGGGCGCGAGCCGCAGATAGAGCGTGAGGATCTGCTGTTTTGTCAGATGCCGTTCGAGGCGCAGCGCACCGATGATCTGGCGCACCTTGGCGGCGCCCGAGCGCTCATAGCGGCCCTCTACAAGTCGAGCCACCTGCATGGTCAGCGTCGATGCGCCCGACACGATGCGCCGGTGGCGCGCAAGCTGCCACGCCGCGCGGGCGAGCGAGCGCAAATCGATGCCGCCGTGCTCATAGAATCGCTTGTCCTCGAACGCCATCAGCATCGCGAGATAGCGCTCGTCGACGTCGGCCACCTCGACCGGCAGCCGCCAGCGCCCATCCGCCGTCGTGAAGGCGCGCAGGAGCTGATCGTTGCGGTCGACGACGATGGTCGAGACTTTCTCCGTGGCCGCGAGATCGGGCGGCGCCATGCGGCTCACGGCACCGAGGAAGATCGCGAGGGCCGCCACGCAGAGCGCCGCAGCCGCCGCCGCGGTAATCGCGACCGTGCGCCCGCGCGCCAGACGGATCCAGGGACGGATCCAGCGCCCGGTGCGCGAGAGAAAACCGGGCGTCGGAAGATTTGCTTGGACCGGAGCGTCTGCCATCGCGTGCGCGTAACCCGCCTGATCTGGTGTCGCCGCCCGCCCCGCACCCTTCGGGTTAGCGAAGGATGCGGGAGGAGCGCTTCTACTATTTGCTGGGTGTGACGGTGAGTTTGCCCGCTCCGGTTCGTGCATACCGTTCAGGGCGGTACATGTCCTCGACCGTTGCCGCCGGATGAACGAAGGTGCCCGGGGTCACCGCCCGCACGAGATATGCAACCGTCGCCGCGTTGACCGGGCCGCTGGTGCCCGCCTGCCCATCCGGTGTCGCTTCGCCGTTGTCGTTCTGCGCCTGCTCTCCGTTGGCGGAGAAGTTGAAGGCCGTCACGAAGCGGTCGTCGCGGAACTCCGAATGCTCCGGCTGCACGGTCGTCTTCAGCCAGTCGAGCGCCTTCACGTCGCCGGAATCGACGAGCCGCGGGTTGTCGATCTCGAAGCCCGCGGGCAGGTGGTCGACGAGCAGCACGCGGCCGCCCGCCTCCTGTCCGGTGACTTTGAGCACCGTCACGAGGCGCTCGTTCTGCGCGATCGCGGATGCTCCGCCGCTGGCGCTCTTGAGGTCGACCGGCGTGCCGTCGAGCTTGAAGTACTGGCGCTCGATGGCGAAGCCCTTGGAGACGGCCGGCTCCGGCGTGAGCGCCGACCCGAGCACCGTCACGACGGCGTCGACCGGAGCTGCGCCGTCGTTCGTCACCGTGAGCGGCGAGGCGATCACGTCCTCGGCGGAAAGCGACCGCGTCACCGCGCCGACGATGGGAGCGCCGTTGACGATCAGCTTGAGGTCGTTGCCTTCCTCGGCCAGCGCGTTCGCCGCCAGCAGCATCCACGCCTGCTCCTGCGTCGAGGTGTGGGTGCGGCCGGAGTAAGCTTTCGCGACGACGTCGATCAGCTTCGGTGCTGCCACATTGCTCACGCGCGTCTCGGAGGCCAGCGTGATCAAGGCAGCGCTGTCGCGCAGCCCCGAGCCGTAGTCAGCGCGATAGCCGCCAAGGCCCGTTGCTTCCGGCAGATCGAGCGCATCGAGCGCAGACGCGAACGCCGTCTCGGCACGCGGCTTGTCGCCCATCATCGCCAGCGCCGCACCGAGCTGCGCCTTGGCGAGCGGCGTCGAGAAGCGGTCGAGGCGCGTGTCGGCGTAGTAGCGAAGATCGCCGATGGGCGCACGGCCGTTGCGCGCGAGAACATAGAGCGCATAAGCCCGGTCCTCGCCGCCCTTCTTGAAGTCCTCCGCGTAGGCGATGAAGTTCTGTAGCCGGTCGAGCGCACGGTTGAAGCTCTGCGCGTTGACGTCAAAGCCCTGCTCCTTGGCGCGCGTCAGGAAGTCGGTGACGTAGCCCGTGAGCCACAGGTCCGTCGCCGCCGGACCCCACGTGCCGAACGCTCCGCCGCTGTCCTGCATGTCGAAGACGCGATCGACCGCCTTCTGCACGCGCTCTTTCAGCTCCTTGTCCGGCGCAATGCCGAGCCCCGAAGCAACCGCGTTGGCGTAGAGCAGCGGCAGCGCACGGCTCACCGTTTGCTCGGCGCATCCGTAAGGATAGCGATCGAGAGCCGTCAGAAGCGCCGGGATGTCGAAGCGCGCGATCGGGCCGACGCTGATGGAAACGCGCGTCCGGTTGGCGATCATGTCGCGCACGAGATCCGGCCCGAGCGAGATGCTGCCGCCCGGCTTCAGCGAGGCGATGGTCGTGCGCTTGATGTCGCCCGCCGGCGGTTTCACGTCGAACGTGAGGTGGCGCTTGACATCGATGCCGCCGGGGCCGGTCACGCGAACGTCATAGTCGACGAGGCCGACGGCAGTTGGCTTCACGGCGATGCGCTCGGCGCGCCGCTCTCCCTCCTTGAGGTCGAGGTTCGCCGTGTGCACGGTTTTGTCGCCGCTGATGAGCTCGACCCCATACGCGGCCCCAGGGCCTTCCACATTGTGCACGGCGATATCGAGGCGTGCCTCGTCGCCGAGCGTCAGGAAGCGCGGGCCCGATGCCGTCAGCGCAACGGCATCGCGCACGATCACGTCCTGCTGTCCGTGGCCCAGCTTATCGCCGCTCCACGCGACCGCCATCACGCGCACCGTGCCGTTGAAGTCCGGGATGTCGAAGCTCACCGTTGCGGTGCCGTCCTCGCCGACGCGCACGATGCCCGAGAATTCGGCCACAGTCGCTTCGACCGGCGGGCTGCCCTGCATGCCCATGTCCGCGCCGCCGTCGCCGCCCGAGCGCAGCGAGCCGCGCTCGGCGCGCATGCCGTCGATGAGGCGGCCGTAGAAGTCGCGGATTTCAAGGCCCATGCGCCGCTGGGCGTAGAACCAGTTCTCCGGCGCAGGCGTAGAGAAGCGCGTCAGGTTGAGGATGCCGAGATCGACCGCGGCGAGCGTGACGTAGGCTTCCTCGCCCGCCTTGAGGCCTGTGAGCTTCACCGGCACGAAGAGTTCCGTGCCCGACTTGACCTTCTCCGGCGCGCCGAGCGAGACGTTCAGCGTCTTTTCCGACTGGTCGAGGCCGAGCCAGGCGACACCGACGGCACGGCTCGGCATGCGCTTCAGGCTCTCGTCGAGAGGCCGGTAGAGCATCGCCGTAACGTACGCGCCGGGACCCCAGTCGCTGCCGACCGCAACGTCCACTTCGCCGCCGCCGTTGGGTACGTCGATCTCCTGCGTGGAGAGCAGACCGCCGGCGAGGACGGAGACGAGCGCCTTGCCGCCGAGCTTGCTCGCAATGCGCAGCTTCGCCGTATCGCCCGGCCTATAGCTGGCACGGTCGAGCGCGACGTCGAGGATCTCCGGGCTTTCCGCATCGCTCGCCGCGGAATACCAGCCCGCATTGAACGTCATGCTCGCGGCGGGCCCGTCCGGATCGGCGGAAGCCACCTCGAGCTTGTAGCGGCCCCAGTCGACCTTGCCGTCGATCTTTGCGAACGCACCATCGCCACTGGCCGATACCGTGCCGTCCGCCACTTTGCGGGTGAGCGTGACAGCTTCGTAATTCCATTGTCCGTCGCGGCGATACCACTGCCAGTTGGTGTCGAGGCGGCTCAGCGTCCAGGTGAGGCCGTCGGCAGCGACGCGCTTGCCTTCCGCGTCGAGCACCACGACCTCGAACGACGCGGTCTGCGCCTCGTCGAGCTCATTGCCCTTGAAGAGCGGTTTCACGCCGATGCGCGGCTGCCCGAGATCGACGGGGATGGTGATGCTGCGCTCTATGGTGCGCCCGCCGCTTTCGCGCAGACGCAGGATCACGTTCGCTTCCATCGGCTTGGCCGTGCGCTGAACGGCCGGCAGCGACACCGGGACCTCCGCGATGCCGTCCTTGTCGGTCGTGACCGCCGTATCGAGCGGCTTGCGCACCGGGTCGACACGCTCGTCCGCCAGACCGAACTGGAAGCCCGGATAGCCGGGCAGATCCTTCGGTGAAGCGCGCACGACGATGTCGCCCTCGATCGCGAGATCGGCGGCCGGCGGGCCATAGAGATAGCGGCCCGCGGCCTTGATCGATTGCGTCTGGGACGGCGTGAGCGCAGCCGTTGGCGCTTCGAGTTTCAGGTCGAGCCGCTCGGGAACGAAGTCTTCGACGAGGAACGAGACCTGCGTGATCGCGTCCTTCTGCGGATCGGTGTGTAGCTTCGCGCGCCACGTGCCGGTCATTGCGGAAGGGGCGAGCGGCAGCGTGATGTCACGGCCGCCGAGACCGCGGTCCTTCAGCGTATAGCGCGCATGTTCCACGCCATCGGGGCGCGAGACGATCAGCGTGACGGGGAGGCTCACGGCCTTCCCCGCAGCATCGCGCACGAGGGCCGCAACGTGCACATCCTCGCCCGGGCGATAGACGCCGCGCTCGGTATAGACGAACCCATCCAGCGGCCCCGGTGCTTCGCGGCCTTTCACGCCGCGGTCGGTGAGATCGAACGCGCCGGAGGTGAGATCGAGGAACGCGTATTCGCCGTTCGCGCTTTCGGCGACGAGCAGCGCGGGCTGCAGGCCGCCCTCACCGCGCGAAAGCCCGGCTTCGAAGCGCGCATAGCCGCGCGCGTCCGTCTTCGCCGTGCCGAGCACCTCGTTGTTGCGGGCGATCAGCTTCACGTTGATGTCGGCCGAAGGATTGGCCTCCGCCAGTGAGCGCACGAATGCGTGCACGCCGTCCTCGCCCGAGAAGGCCGTGAGGCCGAGGTCGGAGACGATGAACCACTGTGTCGCCTCCGCGCCGTAGGAATCATCGCCGCGCGCCTTCTGTGAGGGGCGAGCGATGGCGACGTAAACGCCCGGCTTCAGCGCGCCGACCGCGTCGGTCACCGGCAACGCCGTCGTCATCTCCTCGTTGAGCTTCTGCGGCACGTCCATCGAGCCGGTGAAGACCTTCTCACCCGATTGCGCGCGGATCTGATCCACCTCGTAGCGCTGCAGCTGGCGCTGGAAATCGCCGCTCTCGAGTGCGCCGACGAGATTGCGATCGCCGATGCGGTAAACTTCTACCTCGACCTTCGCGGTGTTCACCGTGACGAGTGGAATGCCCTGCTGGCCGCGGCTCGGCAGCACGTACGACCGGCCCGAGAAGCGTACGAACGGCTTGCGGTCCGGCACGTAGACGGCGATGTCGATGTTCTTGCGCAGCTCCTCGTCGACGGCGGAAGGCAAGCCGGCGCGCACCTGCACGCGGTAGCGCTGGCCGTGCGCTAGGCCGTCGATGCAGAGCTGGCTGTCCTCCGCGGCGACGGACTGCGGGTCGCGGCCGTCCACCGAGACGAACTTCGAGAAATCGACCTCGCTGCGCGCCAGACTCTCGGAAAACTGCAGGCAGAGGCGTGGCGCGGCGGTTTCGGCGTCGGCCTTGTAGTCCGTCATGCGGAAGCCGTGCTCGGCGCGCAGCTTGTCGTAGCTCTCGCGCACCGCGCCGTTGTCGGCGAGCGCGAGGCTCGCTTTCAGGGCATCGATGGCGGGGCGATAGTAGGAGCGGCGCTGGAGCGCATCGCCGAGCACGGCGAGGGCACGCGCCTTCTGCGGATTGTCCTTGGCACGCTCGTAGGCGATGTAAGCGGCGCCCGATGCATTCACCGGCAGATCGTAGCGCTCGCTCTCTTTCTCGGGGTCCGGCGGAATGGCGAGCAGGGCGCGCGCGAGGCCGATCCAGGATTCGACGTCCATGCCATCGACGGCGACCGCGCCGGCATAGCTGCGCGAAGCGGCACGCGGGTCGGTGCGCATCGCGCGCTCGGCCTCGCGGCGCAGGTCTGCGGCATGCTTGCCGGTCATTTTCCAGTTCGCTTTGAGGTAGTCCTCGTAGCGCTTGCCGTCGTCCTTGACGCCCTGGTGGGCGAAGGCGACGGCCTTTTGTGGCGAGGCTTGCTGCGCCATCGCGGGCGCGAGCGGCAGCAGAAATGAGAACGCGAGGAGTAGGCGGGCGAGGAAAGGCATATTGGCCACCCTGAAGGTCTGAGCCGGAACGGTCCGAGAGCGATTATCGTAAAATCGGCGGGCGCGTTGAAGGGAGCAGGGCCCAATGTCCATAGGGTGACGGCAAGGACCGATTTACCGGCATTTTCCCTCCGTTGCGTGCCCTTATACCTTGCCCCCGAACGCAAGCGGGACCGGCGCGATTGCGCCAGTCCCGCAGAACGCGAAACGTGAATGGTGGCGACTACTGGCGGTGCAGATCGTCGGGAATCTTCTCGGCCGCCGTGGCGATGTTCGGCATCTTCGTCAGCGTCACGATGGAAGGCATGGCGACGAGCGGCGCCGCGATGCGCCACAGGCTCTCGAACGAGCGGATGGCGTGTGCGCCGGTCTGGGCGCAATCGTGCGCATACTGCTCGAAAGCATCGCGCTTGCCGGGCTCCCGGCGCATGCAGTCGCCGAGCCAGGTGCGCGTGGGCGTGAGGACGAGCTGCTCGTGGGCGGCGAGAAGGCGGCTGTCGCGGGCGATGCGGCACTCGCTCGGCAGGGCGAAGGGAGTAGCAAGGTGCGCGCCGTTGATCTGATCGATCTCGCTGAAGATGGTGCGGAGACGAATGCCCATGGAGGAAATGCGGTCGGCGTGGGCGCGCAGAGCCTGGGCGACCGGGCTCTCGGGGTAGCGGGCAATCAGCAGATAGCAAGCGTCGGTTGCATGCATTCCCGTGGCGGCGCGGGCGTCGAGATCGTCCGCGATGAAGGCGGTCAGTCTGGAAATTTTCTCTGCGATGGAGAGGCCATGCAGTGGTGATGGTGCCTCAGTCGACATGACCGTGATCCCCCGTGTTGCCCCGGCGAAGGCCGCGCGAAATGTGCTGCCAGGGTTTGTTGCTGTTGCCCGGCATTAAGCTGCCATTTGGGTTAAACAAGTGTTGCTCGGTGCTTCGGCAAGTCGCTTTCATGCATGCTCCGACAACGGCTTAGTCCACCATCTTTCGCAGGACCCAAGGCAGCTCGAAGTCCGCAAGATGCATTTCCTGTGGAACAGATTGGCGATCGTCAGCCGGCGTCCGATCGCGCCGCCGCGTGCAGCAGAAATTCTTTCTGCCACCTTCTGCCGCGCCCCGATTTCTGTCGGCCGCCTCGCCGGCCGAGCGTAGTGCGCGTCCGATTCAGCGCCGGCTGTTCGTGAGCGGCGGGCGGAGACGGAAGACGGGGGAAGAAGACGGCGAGCGATGTGCGGCGGCTGCAGCGAAGCCGACCGTGAGGCGCAGCCGATTCGGAAAGCGACCTTGCAGCGGATGCAGAATGCGTAAGGGTGTCGGCGCGGCGAGCCCGGTGCATGGAGCAGAACGCTGGAAACGAATAGCATGGCCGCTCGCACGGGAATGAGCGCAAACACGCTCGTGGCCCGCAATAGCTAGCCATTGTTTATGGCGATATTGGCCCCGAGGAATGGCGCAACGGCGTAGCCCGCCGGGCCATCCACGTGTGAGTCAGAAGCCGCCCGTCAGAAGGTGTGCACCAGCATGAACAGGCCGATGCCGACCGCCGGCCCTAAAACGGTCGCAACCACGAGCATCATGAAAGACTTCGCAACCATAACACTACCCCGCAACAAACGCCGCCCGACAACGCGCAGCGCCCAGTCTCAAGCCCCAGTGCCTCCGGAAACCCCCTCAAATTTCCGGTGACTTCCCGATTTTACATGAGAAGAAATCAGTTGACACGCCCTGTTTGCGGGATTCGAAGCACACAGGTTCGCACCTGCGAAAGCTTTGGAACGCGCGGTCCATTTATCCACAGGCCGACAACCGAGAAAATGCGAATAATCCGGGCTATTTAGTCGACAGTTTCGCTCAATTTGGTTGAGCGAAGCCTAAACGCCTCGCTCATCTGTTCTTGCTACGGCAACCTGTGGAAGCGTGGCGTCCGCGCACTATTCACCGCTTGCCTGCGGCGCCCGCCGCAGCCCGCGCAGGCGGGTCGAACAGGCGCAGCTGGCGCTCGTCCTGGCCCTTCGTCTCGCGGGAAAGCTGCTCGATGCGGTCGAACGGCACCTGCTCCGCCATGATGAGGGAGCGCTGCGCCTTCATCGAGCGCACCAGGCCTTCCTGCACGAGGTGGAACTCGCCCACCGTCTGACCGGGAAGCACCGCCGCGGGATCGAGGCCGGACTCGCTCTGGAACGCAGCCTTGAGCTTGCGCAGGGCGGTATCCTCGCGCACGCGGCCGATGAACCAGCTCGTGATCTGGTCGCGGCTCTTGTAGTCGAGGTCGCCCGGCGACTGGGTCGCCAGCATGATGCCGAGGCCGGCCGAGCGCGCGCGCTTCAGAAGGCTCTGCAGCGGCTCGGCGGTCGCGGGCTTGGAGTTGGCCGGAATATAGAGGTCCGCTTCGTCGAACATGACGACGGCCTGCAGCTCATCGTTCGGGTTGCGCTGGCAGAAGCGCAGGGCTTCGGACAGGAACTGGGACACCCAGAAGAGGATGTTCTCGTTGTCGCCCAGGAAGCCCGTGTAGATGATCGACAGCCGCGTGCGTCCCTCGCGGGCATGCGGGCCGATGCCGAGCAGGGATTCCATGCTCAGCGATTCACCGCCCGCTTCGAACAGCGCCGCGTTGCGATGGCGAAGGCTGTCGAGCTGAGCAACGAGGTCGCGACGCAGCTTGCCCGACGGGTCCATGCGCTGCGTGAGGTCCGAAAGCTCCGGATCCTCGTCCTCGAGCAGACTGATGAGGTCCGAAAGCGTCACCTCGCGGCTGTGGCGCGATCCGAGGATGCGCAGCGCCACCGACAGGGTTCCCGACTGCTTCTGATGCGTCGCCGAGTTCTTCAGATGCAGCATCTCGCCGAGCGCCGCCGCCGATAGATTGGCGAGCAGTTGCTGCTCGTGCTCGGGAAGCTCGTTGATGCCATTGGGCAGCAGAGTGATCGAGATCGGGCGTCCCGAGGAGCGGCCCGGCGTGAAGACGGCGACGTCGATGGCGTCGGCCAGCTTCTCGCGCTCGCCGCGGCGCTCGGAGAACTCTTCGTCGTTCTCGCGCCAGACGTCGGGGTTCGCGTAGGAGCAAAGGTCGCCCTTGCGGTCCAAGAGAACCGCCGGGATGCCACGCAGCAGAAGCTGCTCGATAATGGAAAGCGCGAGCGTGGTCTTACCCGATCCGGAGCCGCCGAGCACCGCCGCGTGACGCTTCAAAACGTTCTTGTTGAGCGTGACGGGCCGGCCGCCTGCGCGCAACTCGCGCCCGCCGTAGATGCTGTCGCCGTCGCTGTTCTCATCGAGGATGACGGACAGCGGAAGCTGCTCCTCCTCGGCCTCCGGCGGAGCCGCATCGGCGCCATCGGATGCGGTCACCTCGCCAAGGGCACTGACGAGACTGCGCCCGCTGGCGGCAGCCCGTGCGCCGTTGGCCGCAGCTTCGGCCTCCACCGCAGCCGACTTCGGCAGCACCCGGCCGAGCAGATCGAGCCGCAGGAGCTGGATCATCACGGTGAGGTTCGAGAGCAGCTTTGCGCCCGCGAGCCAGGCGGCAAAACCCGGGTCCTGGCGATGGTGCGTGTGGAACTCGCGCACCATCATCATGCGCTCCCACTCGGCGATGGGCACCGTGAGAGGGCGCCCGCCGTTCTCGCGGAACTTGCGCACCGCCTGGGCGGTCTGGTTCTTGCGGTTGGGCGGGAAATCGGACGCGCGCAGCATGAAGCATTGCTTGGTGCCCATGTTGGCGAGCACCCGGTCGAGCTGGCGCTTCAGCCCGCCACCCTGCGTCGGCCGGTTACACACGAACACGCGCCCGTCGGTGGCAAAGCCCGCGCTGTGCTTCAGCGTGAAATCGATGGCGGAGATGTCTTCGCCGAGATCGATGCGCTCGACGTTGAGCTGCACCGTGCCGTTCCATTCATCGCGCGCCAGCGGAAGCGCGCCGGCGAGAACTTCGAGCAGCTCGCCCTCATCGGACGGAATCTCGGCTTCCGAGGCGCTCTGGAAGCGCTCCCACGTGTCGCGATAGTCGACGGTCGGCGCCGTCATTGCCACTTGAGCGTCCTCGGCAATGCCGAGGCCGAGCGCCGCGGCGAGCCGTGAAATGAAGCCGCTGCTCCGCTCCGGCTCGCGGCCTTCCGCCGGCTCGGCGCTGTCTTCGGGTTCTTCCGCTTCCGGCGACGTCTTGCTGCGCAGACGATTGTGCGCGTGCTCCAGCAGGCGCCGCGTGGAAAGGCCTGCGAACTCCTCGTAGAACTGCGGGCCGAAATAGGCCGACGGATCGGGATATTCCGCGCCGCTCTCACCCGATTCGGCGAGGTGCGCGAGCCGCTTGGCGATGATGAGCCGCGCCTCTTCCGGCGTGCGGCTGTCGAGCAGCGCCACGGGACCGGCCTTCTCGATACGGTCGATGTAGGATTGGGCGAGGACGCCGCGCACCTGGCCGTAGAAATCCTCCAGGCACGAGATGATCAGAATGGCGTTCGGCACGCGATTGGCGATCTGGATGAGATCGCGCACCGCGCGCTGGAAGCGCTCCTCGGCATCGGAGAAGAAGCGCAGGTCTTCCACCTGATCGACGCAGAAGACGAGCGCGGCGCGATCGATGCTCCACATCAGCGCGCCGAGCGCCGCCATGATCTCGAACGCGCGGTCTTCGCCGTCGTTGGGATCGAGTGCCGCGACGGCCTGATGGGCAAGCTCGGTCAGCGGACGCCCGTGCAGATACTGGCGGATGCGCTGGTCGATGCGCGGGTCCTTGCGCTCCAGGTAAAGGAGGGCGCGCACCACGTTGATATCGAGCTCGAGCTCGGCGTACTTCGGCGCGGCAACGATATCGTCGGCGACCTTCAGCACGAGCTTGGCGAGGCGCGCTTCATCGAGGCTTGCTTCGCGCAGGTTCTGCAAATCCTTCGGATCGACCGCTGCGTCATCGAGCATGCGCGCGGTGAGCCGCGCGAGCGCGCTCTCGCCCGAGGTATCGGGGTCGTAGGTCTTCTCCAGCGAATGGACGAGGCGGCGCAGGTAATAGTCGGCGTAGTTGGCGACGTCCGGCGTCATCTGCGCGTAGCCGAAATAGGCCGAGCCGTCGCGGTGGGCTTTGGTGCGCAGGGCGCGCAAAAGATGGGTCTTCCCGGCGCCGGACTGGCCATGGAACAAAAGGATCCGGTCCTGCGTGCCGGGGCCCTTGCCCGCGATGATGCCCGACAGGAGATCGTTGAATTTGCGGCGCGCCTTCGCGTGCACCTCGGCCACGTCGACCGGGTCCGCCCGCCAGATGTCGTCCTCCCACGTGATCGAATGCTCGAACGCGGAGAATAGCCGGTCCGGTGCTGGTTGCGGGGAGGCTTCTTTAAGCTGCATCAGTCGACGGCCCTCAACGTCCTAGTGTCCCGAATCCGAAGTTCGCAGGAGTTTGAGGCTTGGCGGTGAGCGAACGCCGGAATCAGAAGGGACACCGGAATCATAGCTTTGCCAGCGTCGTTCCGATCGTGAAATTCGCTGGGTTCTCTGATGCGTTTGACGGCGAATTCCTCGATCATCACGCTAGTCCTCGACTCGCACGTAGTGCCAGACGGTGTTCTTGTAGAGGATCGCGGAATCCTCGAACTCCTTGATGTTGTTTTTGTTCTTCAGGTCGGCTCCGGACAGCACCAGCTGGCCTGCCCGGTGGGCGCCGGCCAGCATGTCCTTGAACTCGATCTCGGAAAGCCCCCATTCGGGGTGAGAGGTGCGAATCGCGTCCCACACCTTTGAGATAAACGCCTTGCGGGCCCCTGGCCAGCCCTCGGCGCTGGTGCGTGCCGCCATAAGCACACCGGCAGAAAATTGCGCCAGTCCAGGGCGCTGCGGCATCGCTTCAGGTTGCGGTGTGAGCGCGGGAGTGGGTGGCGAAAGTGATTCGCTCGCAATGCGCAAGGGCGGTTTGGCGGGGAAAGCAGGCAAATCCGGCACGCCGCCAGCCGCCATCCGGCGCAGCACCGCGAGGCGAAGTGCATCGACATCATGCCGTGTGCTGCCCGTCTGATCGGCGCACAGCGCCGCGATGAGGCGCGCATCCGTGGGTAGCTCCCGCGGTTTCTTCAGGAGTTGCCCGGCAAGCACGCGCCCGGCCTTGGCCGAAAGCGCCGAGCCCTTGCCGAGGCCGCCCTTCACGTTGTCGCCGAATGCGCGCTCCAAGGCGACGAGGGCAAGCCCTGCCCGCAGCTTGGAAGGAGAAAGAGCCTGGCGCATAGCGAGGCCGAAGGTGTGCTGGACGATGAGCGCGCTGAGGCCGTCGCGGCGGGAAAGCGCAGCGCGCAGGGCTGGCTTTTTGCCATCGACGCCGAGGGCGCGGGAAACGAGCCAGACGTCGCGCTGATCCGTCCAGGTGCGCGCCGGCGCTTCTTCCTCGCCGAAGAAGCGGGCAACGGCCGCTTCGCCCGCCTCGGTAAGCCGCAGCTTGCTGCGGGCCTCGCGCACCAGTCCCCCGACCATCAGCCGGGCAAGGGTGGTGTCCGCCGTCGTTCGCCACTGCGCCGCGCTCAGCCGCGGAGCGAAGAGAGGCGCGAGATCGCGCACCACCTGTGCCCGGCTGGCTCCGCCCGAGCAGGCAATGCGCGAAAGGATGAGATCGTCGATGGGGCCGGCCGCGCCGTCATTCTCCGGCGACGCCTGGGCACTCTTGCTCAGCGCCGACATGCAACGCGTCTCCTCATGCCATGCATGGCCATACGCGCGAATCAGCGGCCCGCTCGCAGCGAATTGTGTGGGAGTTTGCCGCCTCTTCAAGGGGGCCGTCGCGCTTGAGCGGCGAAAAGTTGCATCGGCGCACAGGCTTTTCTGCCGCTCGCCCGGCTTTCGCCCCACAGGGGTCAAATTGGCGACACCAAAATGGAGCGTGATCCTTCCGGGTGCTTCGCGGGGAAGCCAGCAACGCAAGCGAGGGAAGAACCTCACGAATTCGGGACTAGGCGCGCCAGTGCCCCGCTTCCGGACGTGTGGTTGCAACCCATTAGCATTAACGCCGAGTTAACGGGTTTACGCGATGATTGGTAGTTGGTCCGCAACCGTCCACGCGGGGGTAGCTCGTATGTATCGCGTCGCGCTATGCGCAGCCGCTGCTGTTGTTCTCGCTGCTTGCAGCCTCGGCTCCGGCACGCCCATCTCCTCCGGATACAACCAGACCGACACGACCGGCTCCATCACCGCCTCCCCCAACCTGCAGAGCGTGGCGCTCGGTGGTGAGCCTTCCGCGCGCCGGCCCGCGGTTGCCGGCCAGCAGTACGCCAAGCTCGACGATCAGGCGCCGAACGGCTCCTACGAGAAAGCCCCGGTCGGCGCGCTCTCCGACCGTGATTACTCACACACCGCCCTCGACCCCGAGAAAGCGCGCGATATCATCAATCAGTATCGCAAGGACAAGGGTCTGAAGCCGCTCAAGCTCAACGCTGAGCTTACCGAGGCGGCCAAGGCCCACTCCCGCGACCTCGCCAAGTGGGACCGCATCTCCCACTACGGCTCGGACGGCTCCAATCCCTGGGACCGCGTGAAGCGCACCGGCTTCAAGGCACGTCTCGCCGCCGAGAACGTCGGCACAGGCCAGGTGGACTTCCTCGAGGTGATGCGTGGCTGGAAGGAAAGCCCCGGCCACAACAAGAACCTCCTCCTCGGCGACGCCACCCACATGGGTATCGCGCTGGTTCAGGATCCCCGCACCGAGTTCAAGTCGTTCTGGACGCTGGTGATCGGCGCGCCGATGTGAGGCGCGCTTAGCGAAGCGCCGCTTCAGCTCGCGGCGCGTTTGAAGAGGTTGCGCCACACGGCGACCTCGATGCCGAGCGATCGGCTCACCACGAAGTTGTTCAACAGTGCGCCCGTCATCAAAGCGATCGACGTCGCCGTCGCCGCGCCGATGAGCCCGTAGTACGGCACCAGCACCAGGTTGAGCACGATCGTCATCACCGCCATCGTCACCTGCACCATGGCGCTGATCCCCTGCTTGCCCAGCATGTTCAGCAGGAACTCTGCGGGGCCCATCGCGGCACGGAAGAGAAAGCCGACGATGAGGATCAGCATCACCGGATAACCGGATGTGAAGCCCGGGCCGAACAGCCACAGCAGCGGCATGCCCATGGTGAGAAGCGCAATGCCCGCCGCCACCGATGGCCAGAACGTCCAGTGCGAGGCTTCGCGCGCGAAGCGGTCCAATTCTTCCCGGTCGCCGCGCGCCGAGAGCGCCGCGAACTGGTTCGCGACGGAGCTGCCCACCGCATAGTGCACGAACAGGATGAGCGACATCGTCTTGGCCGCTGCGAAGTAGATCGCGACGTCCGTCGGGCTCATGTAATGGGAGATGACGAGCACGTCCGCGCTCTGGAGCGCAAATTCGCTGGCGTTGATCACCAGCAGCGGCCAGCTCGTCCTCAGCCACAGCGGAAAATCATAACAGCGCTCGCCGCGGCCGACCGTGGCCCGGATGCGCCGGTCCATCAGCACCGTCTGCACGATGCCCGTCACCCACGTGGCGACGATGGCGGCGGCAACGGCGGTATTCGCGTCCATCGGCAGGTCGGCTTCGTGCGCGACGACCATCGCAACGAGCAGAAGCGCCGGGCGCAGGATATAGGGCGGCACGAGCGACAGCCCCATCCACGCGAAAGCCTTGCCGATGCCGTCCTGCACCCACGTGAGCGCGTAGACGGGGATGCAGATGAGAGCGAGGTAGGCCGGCACCATGAAGGGTTGATCGAGCGGCTCGAAGAAATAGAGCCCCGCCAGTCCTGCCAGCGCAACGAGCGTACCGACGCCCAGCGACAGCCAGCGCGAGCCGCGCACGACACCGCGCACGCGCGCGATCTCCCCCGTTTCGCGGTAGTGAGGCACGAAGCGGATCGTCGCGACGCCGAGACCGAGGTCGGCGAGACCGCCCAGCACCATCACCCACGTCCAGACGAAGACGTAAATGCCGTACTCGTAGCTGCCCATCCAGCGCGCAAGCGCAATCTGCGAAAGGTAGAGCAACGCAGCGCTGGTGCAGCGCACGGCGAACGCCGTGAAGGCGTCCCGCTGGGCGCGGTGGCGGTCGCTGGTGCCGCGAAGCACCGTGAGGACGTGCGCGGGCAGCGCCTGCGCGATACGCCAGAGCTCGGCCAGCGATGGAATTTTGGCGACGGCAGCGGTTTGGCTCATAGCCGGATCATCACTGCTGCATCCGGTCGGCCTGCCGCTCGCGCACGCGTTCGGCAACGTCCGCCCAGGCGACGGATCGGTCGTTGTCGCCGTTCTTAAGGTGAACTGCTGAGAAGAAATCGGCCACCTCTGCCGCGTGAAGGCCATGCTTTGCCTCGAGGACGATCGCCATCGCGTCGAACTCGGGCTCGTCTATGGACGGCTTGTGTTGCCAGACATTTGCCATCAGTGCTGAAACCCCGTGTGGTCTTCGGTAAAACCGGGTTTCAGCAAGAAGCGCGCCAGGGCATCTGATCCAAATTGAAACTTGCCTCAGCGCCCCGCCGTTCGTGTGCTAGGCTTTAAGCGAACTTTCGCAGGAGGATGCGATGCCTTCACCAATGCGGTTAATGCTTCTTTGCGCGGCATCGATGGCCATGCTGGGCGTGGCCGGCGCCGCCATGGCGGACCCCGCTCCGGCGGGCGACAAGGCGAACGCTCGAGGCGCGAATGGGAATAAAAAAGCCCCTGCCGGCGAGGGCAACGTGCGCCCGGCGCCCCGGCTCCAGTTCGAACGGCCCGCCGGCTGCCCCTATCGCGACGGAAAGCTCGAGCTGATCGTCTAGAGTGCTTCCGGAAAAGTGGGCACCGGTTTTCCGATGAGAAGCACGGCCAAGAGAGAGTGCTTCCGGAAAAGCGGCGACCGGTTTTCCGGTGAGAAGCACGGCCATTCGTCTCGAGCCCCGCGGCCGGTGCAACACGGGCGATCGGCCAGCCGGCGCTGTGACGGGTGCCGCCGCAGAGCTAGGACCATGATCGCTTCGGACCCTACCAGTCCGAAGCGTGAATCATCGGTCTGATCAAATGACCATGATCGCTTCGGACCCTACCAGTCCGAAGCGATGAATCATCGGTCTAGTCAAAAGGCTAGAGCCGCATCGCGTTTCGAAGAAAAGCGATCGTGCTTCTAGTGCTGCTGGAATGCGGCCGCTGGCGGCGGCATCGTCCCGCGAAGCTGCACCGGCGAGGACTCCCCGCTTCCCGATTCCACCTCGACGGTGATAGGCGCCGGGCGTGGCCCACCGCCCCCTTCCGGGACACGCTTTGCGGTCGAAGGGTTCGCAGCGGTCCCCTCCTTTTTCACGGTTTTCTTCCCGTCGCTCTTTTTCGCGGCCGTCGCGGGCTTCGCCTTGCGCTTCTTGGGTGGCGGCGGATTGCACCCCCACGAAGTGACCTCCTTACGCACGCTGCGCACCGGCACCGCGGCGCTCGCAGGCATGTTGTCGAGGGTGGTCGAGTTGAACAGTTGCTTCCAGCCCTGTTGCTGGAAACCGTGCTCCAGCAGGCTCGCCGCCCGCACGTTGCGCTCCGCGCTGGTGACATCCCCGAGGACGATGGCAACGACACGCCGCCCTTCCCGGCTCGCGGTGGCGACGATGTTGAAACCTGAATCGCAGGTGAAGCCGGTCTTCAGTCCGTCGGCGCCTTCGAACGACCGCAGCAGCCCATTGTGGGACACGAGCCGCATCTTTCCGAGATGCATTTCCGGCTTCGTCCAGTAATGCGCATACTCGGGATATTCGTTGATGATCGCGCGCGCGAGCTTGGCGAGATCGCGTGCCGTGGTGACCTGACCGGGCGCTGGCAACCCGTTCGGATTGACGAACCGCGTGCGCTCCATGCCGAGGCTCTTCGCCGTCGCGTTCATTTTCTCGACGAAGGCGTCCGTCGATCCCGCAACAGCCTCCGCGAGCATCACCGCGACGTCATTCGCCGATTTGACGATGAGCGCCTGCAGGGCCTTGTCGAGGGTCAGCTCTCCGCCGACGGGCAAGCCGATTTTGCTCGGCGGCTGAGTATGCGCCGCGGCGGAGCAGGAAATCTTCGATTTGAGCCCCATCCGGCCGGCCTTGATCTCGCCGAAGACGATGTAGGCCGTCATGATTTTTGTGAGCGAGGCCGGATACCAGAGGTCGTCAGCGTCCTCGGCGAAGAGCACCTTGCTGTTCGACAGCTCGAATACGAGCGCGGGACCGGCATCGGCCTGGCGTGGAGCGAAAGCTGCCAGCAGCAGCAGGGTGACGAATGCGGTGCTGCGGCGCATGCAACTCCCCCCGACAGTCATGCCCCGGCGGATAACATATCCGCGTCGGCAGCCGCAACGCGCCGCCGGGACCTTTACCTCGTAGTGTGTCAGTTGGCGCACACTGGGCAGCCAAATGGGGCAAAGGTACGTCGGGGAATGAGCGCGGGAAAAAGTGGCGCGTGCGTCCTAGGTCGCGAGCAAGCGATAGGCGTGCGTCATCGCGAGCATCGCAATGGGAGCGGCGACGAACACGCCGATGCCGAGCGCCAGCAGGCCGAGAATGACGATGCCGACGAGCGCTAGGATCAAAAGGCCGATCTGTCCCTTGTATCCCTTGGTGACGCGCCAGCTCTCCTTCATCGCATCGACGGGTCCAAGGCCGCGCTCGACGACGAGATAGGGCACGAACGCCAGGCCCAACGCGAGGATGACGCCGGGCACGATGAAGGCGATGAAGCCCAGACCGACAACGATGCCGGTGAGAATATGCGCGCCGAGGAAGCGCCAGAACGGTGCGGGGTTCCAGAGATCGGCAAGCTGTACGCCTTCGATGTTGTCGTGTGCGCGCAGGAAGAATGTGATGAGGCCGGTCCAAACCAGCACCGCCACGATGGCGCTGACGATGAAAACGACGATGTCAGAGGCGCTGGGTATCCGCGGCACGATCTGACCGTCGGGCGTAACCTCCGGTGGCGTGCCGAACATGTTGGGGATGCCGCTGATGATCATGGCGAGCAGGAAGCCGCCGATGAGGATCCAGGGCCGCCGCTTGAAAGTCTCCCAGGCAAAGCTAAGGCAATCACCGACCGAAAGCGCGCGCATGGTCCCTCATCCAAGAATTATCCTCATCGGAGCAGTATCGCACGAAGGGATTAACAGGCGACGGATGAGCCGCCGCAATCCGGTGAGCGAAATGGGACCGGCGTGCTCCCGCGGTCTCCTCGATGCGATAACGGGGCGTGGCCGATGTGGGGAGTTGGCCGCCTCCGGTGGCGGCTCAGCACTGCGCTTGGGCGTGCTCTGCGGATTGGTGCCCCAGGCCCGACTCGAACGGGCACATCCTTGCGGATAACAGATTTTGAGTCTGTCGCGTCTACCGGTTCCGCCACTGGGGCAGCTCTTCCGACGCATCAGCGGCGGCGAGGAGCGCGCACTATACTGTTGAGCTTAGCCCCGTCAACGCGGCGCGTCGCGGCCCTGCCGGGCGCGCGGCGTGGGGCGGGTAGGCTTCGCTCCGGGACGGAGCCCGCGCCCCCTCTTCCGCTTTCGCCGTTTAAAGAAGGCGCGGCTGCTCAGGACGAGGGAGCTGCAACCCTCGTCTTTACGGCGGGCACCCGGCATGGTGGCCTTCCGTAACCCCCTGGTGCGATTTTCACGCCTGACACACCAAGCGGCCTGCAGCGATCCGCATCGCCGAGCAGGCAGTGGGACAGATGGCCGGTCTGTCCGGAGCAGCCACCTACGAGGGAGAGCGATTTGCCGAACCAGTCCCCATTGAGCGAGGCCGACTACGTTCGCCGGGTGCTCATCGCTCTCGGCATCATTGCCCTTGCGGCGGCGGCCTATCTCCTCTCCGACATATTTCTCCTCATTTTCGGATCGGTGCTCCTCGCCGTGGTGCTGCACGCCATCGCGGGCCCGGTCGGCCGGATGACCGGCTGGGGGCAGCGGCCCTCCCTGGCGGTGGCCGGCGTTGGCATAGCGCTGCTGCTGATTGTCGTCGGCTTCCTCTTCGGTGCGCAGATCGCCAGTCAGCTGTCGACGCTCGCCAGCGAGTTGCCCGAGGCCGCCGCCCGCGTCTCCAAGTCGGTGCCGCTCGTGTCGGTTTCCGAGATCGTGAAGGGTTCCTCGGTCGGCAACCTGATCGCGAATGCGGTATCCTGGGGCTCCACCGTGTTCGGCGCCGTGGCGACGCTGATCGTGGTGCTGATCGCCGGCATCTATATCGCCCTTGACCCCGCGGTCTATCGGGATGGCTTCCTCAAGCTCTTCCCCAGGGGCGTGCAGGAGCAAGTCGCGGAAACCGTCGACGACGCCGGTGTTTCGTTGCGCCTGTGGCTGGGCGCGCAGCTCATGGCGATGATCATCGTCGGCGTCCTGATCGGTATCGGGCTCGCCATCATCGGCGCGCCGTCGCCCTTGGCCCTGGGGCTCATCGCGGGTGTGCTGGAGTTCGTACCGATCATCGGTCCGGTAATCGCCGCCATCCCGGCGCTACTGCTCGCTTCTACGCAAAGCTTCAGCATGGTCCTCTGGGTGGTGGGCCTGTTCGTCGTCGTGCAGCAGATCGAAAGCAACGTCATCATGCCGCTCGTATCGGGGAAGGCGGTGAATCTGCCGCCGGCCGTCGGGCTGTTCGCCGTGGTGGCGCTCGGCATCCTTTTCGGGCCGCTCGGCCTGCTGCTGGGCTACCCGCTCGCGATCGTGATCGACGTTGCGGTACGCCGGCTCTATGTGCGTGAAACGCTCGGCGAGCAGGTGGAAATCAGGAGCGAGCAGAGCGCAGCGGCACCGAACCGCGACGAAGGTTGATTGCAGCCTGCGAGAATCCCGACCGGGACGGCTCAAGAGTGCTTCCGGAAAAGTGGGCACCGGTTTTCCGATAAGAAGCACGATAGGTAGAGAGTGCTTCCGGAAAAGTGGGCACCGGTTTTCCGATAAGAAGCACGACCAAACAATGGTCTAGAGCCGTTCTGCGTTTCTAGCTAAACCGGGGCGGCTCTAGGTATCGTTGTCAGCGCTATTGCGCCGCCCGAACGACGTCTGTGCGCGTCGGCGCGGCAACTCCCGTTTGGGCCAGTCCTTCCGGTCCGCGAACCGCACGCCGATGAGCGCATTGTTGCGCCATACAACTGCGCATTTGCGTAAGGCGCCCGACATCACGTCCCGCAGATTGAACGCGTAGGAGATCCACCGTGCACCTGAGACCTCGATCTGCGCGCCGTCCGGCGTCAGATCACGGATCCAGCATGGCATGGTGCCTTGGCCCCCGAAGCTGACTTTTGCGGGGCGGCGGGTCGGGCAGCGCGGGTGCTTTCTGCGTTCCATGCCGCACCCGGTGCACGTTCGGGGCCAACCGGGTGCAGGCCCGGGCAGCAAACGGCCGTTGCGGTTAATGCCGCGCCGAGTGCTCGGGCGGGTGAGCTATTTCCACGTATAGGTGACACGGCCCGTGTGATGCCGGTGCTCGGTGATCTCGACATGATCTCCGACATGTGGATGGCTCGTCTTCAGCGCCATCACATTGACCCGCCGGCCGTCGAGCAGCGCCACCTCCACGGAGAGGCCTTCCTCGACGAGGCGCGTGCTCTTGATGTTGAGCGGGGCGACAGCGGTGATGGTTGCCGGAACACGCACGTTGTCGACGTGCGCGTCATAGTCTTCGTAGACGAAATAGGCGGCGATGGCGACGAGCGCGATCGCGCCGAGCGCGGCCTTTTTCAGCCGCTCGCGCCACAGCATTTTTTCCAGCTTGCGACGGGTTTCATCACGCATGGACGGGGGACCCTTCGGAGTCGGTTAGGATGCCGAGTAGTGCCGGTAGACAATAGATCGAGAGTAGTGGTGAAGCGTCAGGCCGCCATGGCCTGACTGTCCACGAGCCGCACGATATCGCTCATGATGTCGTTGAGCTGGAAGTTCTTCGGCGTGTAGATCGCGGCCACCCCGAACGCTTTCAGCTTGACTTCGTCCTCGGGCGGAATGATGCCGCCGACAACGACGGGAACATCGCCGACGCCTTCCTTGCGCAGGCGCTCCATCACTTCCTGCACCAGCGGAACGTGGCTGCCCGACAGGATCGACAGGCCGATCACATGGGCGCTTTCATCGATGGCCGCACGCACGATCTGCGCCGGCGTCAGGCGAATGCCCTCGTAGACGACCTCCATGCCGACGTCGCGGGCGCGCACCGCGATCTGCTCGGCGCCGTTGGAGTGACCGTCGAGCCCCGGTTTGCCGACGAGGAACTTCAGCCTGCGGCCGAGCTTGCTGGAAAGCTCGTCCACAGCGGAGCGCACGCTGTCGAGAGCGGCGCTGTCGCGGGCGACGGCGGCCTGTGCAACGCCCGTCGGCGCGCGGTATTCGCCGAACACCCGCCGCAGCGTTGCACCCCATTCGCCGGTCGTTACGCCGGCCCGGGCGGCGGCGATGGAGGGCTCCATGATGTTGCGGCCTTCCTTGGCCGCCCGCTCCAGCTCGTCGATGGCGGCTTGCACGGCCTTGTTGTCGCGCGAGGCGCGCCAGGCCTTCAGGCGCTCGATCTGCTCCGCTTCGACGGCGGGATCGACAACCATGATCGCGCCTTCGCCGGCGGTCAGCGGCGAGGGTTCCGTCTCCGTCCACTTGTTGACGCCGACGACGATCTGCGCGCCGCTTTCGATGTTGGAAAGCCGCGCCGTGTTGCTCTCCACGAGCCGGCGCTTCATGTAGTCGATCGCGGCGACCGCACCGCCCATCTTTTCGATGGTGGCGAGCTCGTCCTTCGCCTGCTCTTTCAGCTCCTCGACCTTGCGCGTGATCTCGTGCGAGCCATCGAAGATATCGCCGTATTCTAGCAGGTCCGTCTCATAGGCGACGATCTGCTGCATGCGCAGCGACCACTGCTGGTCCCACGGACGTGGCAGGCCGAGGGCTTCGTTCCATGCGGGAAGCTGCACGGCGCGGGCACGGGCGCGCTTCGATAGCGTCACCGCCAGCATCTCGAGCAGGATGCGATAGACGTTGTTCTCCGGCTGCGGCTCGGTGAGGCCGAGGCTGTTCACCTGCACGCCGTAGCGGAACATCCGCTCCTTCGGATTGGTGACGCCGTAGCGTTCGAGCGTGATCTCTTCCCACAGCTCGTTGAACGCGCGCATCTTGCAGATCTCGGTGACGAACCGCATGCCCGCGTTGACGAAGAAGGAGACGCGGCCCACGACCTTGCCGAAATTCTCCGGTGGCACCTCGCCCGATGCCTTCACCGTGTCGAGCACGGCAAGCGCGGTTGCGAGCGCATAGGCGAGTTCCTGCACCGGCGTCGCGCCGGCCTCCTGCAGATGGTAGGAGCAGACGTTGGTGGGGTTCCACTTCGGCACGTTCTGGTAGGAGAAGACGATCGTGTCCTTGATGAGCCGCAGCGACGGCTCCGGTGGGAACACGTACGTGCCGCGCGAAAGATATTCCTTGATGATGTCGTTCTGGATGGTGCCCGTGAGCTTGTCGCGCGAGGCACCCTGCTCGTCGGCGAACGCGATATAGAGCGACAACAGCCACGCGGCGGTGGCGTTGATCGTCATCGAGGTGTTCATCTGGTCGAGCGGGATGCCGTCCAGCAGCGTGCGCATGTCGCCGAGATGCGAAACGGGCACGCCCACCTTGCCGACCTCGCCGCGCGCGAGCTCGTTGTCGCTGTCGTAGCCGGTCTGGGTCGGCAGGTCGAAGGCGATCGAAAGCCCGGTCTGCCCCTTGGCGAGGTTCTTCCGATAGAGTGCATTCGACTTCGCGGCCGTGGAATGGCCGGCGTACGTCCGAAAAAGCCAGGGGCGGTCGGGTGCCCGATTTTCGGCCCCGCTCTTGCCTTCGCGCATAAATCAACCTCGGTTGGGTTCGGCTGCTGCCATAAAGTACCCTTAACCGGCGATGCAAGGCAAAATGAACTTTGCCGCAATTGTCCGGCGGCCCGCCGGTTGCGGGCGCGGGTGGGGCACCAGGAGGATTGGCTTCGTGTAGGGGCCTAGACCTGACGCACTTCGCGGCGGAAGGGGTGCGCGCGCTTTTCGATCATATCCTGCTGGAAGCTGTGATTCTCCAGCCGCATCCGGGCCAGGATCGCACTGAACCGCAAGCAAAGCAGTAGCGCCAAAAGGGCAAGGATGATGCCGAGCGTGCAGGCGACGACGATATTCGTCTCCCGGTCCAGCGTTGGGTAGAAGCCGTAAGTCTCGAAGAGATACGTGGTGACGAGGGCCCCGAGGATGAAGCCGGGGACGAAGGCGAACGCCAGCAGCGTTCGCGAAAGCACGTGCAGCGTCAGCACGCCCGCCCAGCCGGAAAGCATGGCCACCACCACGATGGTGTAGGTGTCGACCGTGACCGCCCTGTGGAGAAAATCCAACATACGCAGCAATTACCCGCCCTGCCGCGCCTGCCTTAAGCCGCCAATGGGTTAACGCTGGGCGCAAGAATAACAGTATCCTCTAGGCTCCAGCAGCTTAAAGGTTCGTTGACACGATCGCATCGCGGCGCCACAGCCTCTTCATTGCAGCGCGAAATCGTGCTTGAAAGCCAACAGACCGTGCGGCCGCCCCATCCCGGGGCGCCGCGATCCACATCGCCGCCGGCCTGGGGCCGGGATTATCATTCACGGGAGCCAAGAATGACGAGCCAAAGCGCCGCTAGGACGGAAGTTGCCATGGGCGCACCGGCGACGACCGAGAAGAAGGATCTCTATGAAATCGGTGAGATTCCGCCGCTCGGTCACGTTCCGAAGAACATGTATGCCTGGGCCATCCGTAAGGAGCGGCACGGCGATCCGGATACGGCGATGCAGATGGAGGTCCTGCCCACGTGGGAGCTCGACAGCCACGACGTGCTCGTGCTCGTCATGGCTGCCGGTGTTAACTACAACGGCATTTGGGCTTCGCTGGGCAAGCCAATCTCCCCGCTCGACGGCCACAAGAACCCCTACCACATCGCCGGTTCCGATGCTTCGGGCATCGTCTGGGCGGTCGGCTCCAAGGTGAAGCGCTGGAAGGTCGGCGACGAAGTCGTCATCCATTGTAACCAGGACGATGGCGACGACGAGGAGTGTAACGGCGGCGACCCGATGTTCTCGCCGAGCCAGCGCATCTGGGGCTACGAGACGCCGGACGGCTCCTTCGCCCAGTTCTGCCGCGTGCAGGATCGCCAGCTCCTGGAGCGTCCGCGCCACCTCACCTGGGAAGAAAGCGCCTGTTATACGCTGGTGCTGGCCACCGCCTACCGCATGCTGTTCGGCCACCGCCCGCACGTCCTTCGCCCGGGCCACAACGTGCTCGTCTGGGGCGCCTCGGGCGGCCTCGGCTCGATGGCCGTGCAGCTCTGCGCCACCTCCGGTGCGAATGCCATCGGCATCGTCTCCGAGGAGGACAAGCGCGATTTCGTCATGCAGCTCGGTGCGCGCGGCGTCATCAATCGCAAGAGCTTCGAGTGCTGGGGCGAGCTGCCGAAGGTCGGCACGCCCGAATACGACAACTGGTTCAAGAACGCCCGCAAGTTCGGCGCCGCGATCTGGGAGATCACCGGCAAGGGCAACAACGTCGACTGCGTGTTCGAGCACCCCGGCCAGTCGACGTTCCCCGTCTCGGTCTTCGTCGTGAAGCGCGGCGGCATGGTCGTCATCTGCGCCGGCACCACGGGCTACAACCTGACGATGGATGCCCGCTACCTGTGGATGCATCAGAAGCGCGTGCAGGGCTCGCACTTCGCCAACCTGCTGCAGGCTTCGCAGGCGAACAAGCTGGTGATCGAGCGCCGCATCGACCCCTGCATGTCGGAAGTCTTCCCATGGGAGCAGATTCCGAAGGCGCATATGCGCATGTTCCGCAACGAGCATAAGCCCGGCAACATGGCGGTTCTCGTTTCCGCGCCGACCACCGGTTTGCGCACCTACGAGGACGTTCTGGAAGCTAGCCAGCGCCTGCACCAGAAGTAAGCCGCTGCAACTGCCGGTTACGCGGCCGATCGCGACAATGGGGCTGCCGGGCCAGATGGTTCGGCAGCCCTTTTCGTACCCGTCTCGGGCATCGCCACGAGGTAGAGCGCAAATCCGGCCGCGGCGATTCCCGCCAGCGAGAGAAACGCCGCCGAGTAGCCGGCCATCACCACGATGAAGCCGGCAACCAGTGTGCTCAGCGCTCCGCCGAGACCGGCTGCGGCGGCAATCCCCCCGAGTGCGGCATTGAAATGCCCCTGTCCGTGCGTGATGTCCGCCACCACGACCGGAAACAGCGCGCCGAATATCCCCGCTCCCACGCCATCGAGCAGTTGCACGCCGACGATCCAGTAGAGCGAGTCCGAAATCGGGTAGAGGAGCCCTCTGACCGTCAGCACCGCGAACGCAGCGAGGAAGATCGGTTTGCGCCCCCACGCGTCGCACTTCTGGCCGGTCAGGTAGGCGACCGGCACCATGATGATCTGAGCCGCGACGATGCAGGCCGCCATGAGCGACGTCGCGAGCGTCGGATTGAGCAGCGCCAGCTTCTGGCCCGCAAGCGGCAGCATGGCCGCGTTGGCGAAGTGAAAAGCCACCATGGCGAGGGCGAAAATGCGCAAGTCCCGGTCGGCCAGCACCGCCCTCCAGCTTGCCGATTGCCGGGTCTCGGATGCCTCGGAAGGGTTGAGACCGCGCGCCACGCGGTTGTCGATTGCATCCGCGGGAATGGCGAGCGTGGCGGCGATGGTGCCAACCGCCATGGCTGCCATCAGCCAGAACACGACGATGGGTCCGAACGAGTAGGCGAGGAGAGCAGCGGCAGCCGCGGCCGTCGCGTTTCCCGCATGGTTGAAAGCTTCGTTCCGCCCCATCCGCTCTGGGAACGCCTGCGGCTTGAAAATGCCGAGCGTGATCGCCGCGATTGCGGGGGGAAACACGGCCGCCGCCACCGCCGACAACCCTTGGAGCGTGGCGATTGCGACCCTTCCGTCGACGAGAGGCACGAGAAGCGACGTTGCGGTGACCAGCACGGCCCCGCTCACGACCACGGCCCGCTTGGCGGTGGCCCAGTCGACGAGGGCCCCCGCTGGAGCTTGGGCCACGATCCCCATAACCCCCGCGACCGACATGACCGTGCCGATCGAGGCAGCGTCCCAGTGGTGAATGGTCAGTAAAAAGATCGCCAGATACGGCCCCAGGCCGTCACGAACGTCGGCAAGAAAGAAGTTCAGCGCATCGAGCGCCTTGCCGGCCCGGCCTGCATTCCGCTGGAGCATGTGAGCGCCGCCATCGCCGCCCGTGTCGGGGCGAAGAATGCGCCGCAATGGACAAGGTTCCGTCTCTGAAACTTAAGTCGAATAGGGCTCACAGTGTCCAGCCTTCGGACCCTACCAGTCCGAAGGGATGAACCATTGGCCGCATCGCGATTCGAAGAAAAGCGATCGTGCGCTAGCGCCGTATCGGCGTGCGCGCCGCCACGGCATCGAGTCCCATGGCGCTCATGCGCTTGAACTCGAAGATGCCGCGGTTGAGTTCGGCTCCGAGAATGACGATCGCGGCCGTCATCTGGAAGAAGATCATCGCGACCATCAGCTGCGACAGGCCGGCGTAAAAGCGCGTGTAGTCCGACAGGTTGAGGTAGTACGAGTAGAGGCTCGCCGCGATGAGCCACAGCGCCGTCGAAACGAGTACGCCCGGCCACACGTCCTTGATGCGGCGCTCCCCGGCGGCAAGCCAGAGATGGAACGCGAAGAGCTGGCCGGAGATGACGGCTGCGGCCGAGAGATAGCGAAATGTTGCGCCCATCCACGTGGCGCGCATCAGCGTGAAGGATTGCGTCAGCGCCGGATCGAAGCGCTCGGCGAAGGCGGGCCCCACGACGACGACCCACGTGAGGATCAGCATCGAGGCGGCGGATGCGAGCACGAACACCATGCTGCGCGCCAGGCAATAAAGGTAAGGACGCTTCTCGATGACCCGGTAGGCGCCGTTGAGGGCGGTCCGCAGCGTTTCGATCGCGTTGGTGGCGAAGAATAGCGACAGCCCCGCGCTCACCGTGAGCAGGTCGATGCGGGTGCGACCCATGATGGCCTCAACCTGGGGCGCAAGGCCGGCAGCAACGCCGCTCGGAAGGATCTGGAAGAGCTGCTCGATGGCGTGGTTCGCGAGGTCGCGGCCGCCGAAAATGCCGGCGAGGGCACCGAGGAAGATACAGAAGGGAAACAGCGAGACGACGAACGAGAACGCGACCGCACCGGCCATCGCAAATCCGCTGTGCTCGTAGAGGCGATAGATGGCCTCGAGCAAGGTGCGGTAACGTTGCATTCCTAGTCTCCCCCCGGAGCCAGCCGATTTTTTGCGCAACCTAACGGCGCCCGCCAGGGTGGTCTACGCTGGTATTGCCGCGGTGTTTGTGGCGGCCTGAAGCGGCGAAATCACCGCGCGGCGGCCGCCGGCACTGCCGGGCGCGTGGACGGAGCGCGCCGCTATTTCTATGATGGCAGCCCAATCGGGACATACGGTGATGACGGTGACGGGTAAGACAAAGGATCGCGGTCGCGCCAGCGCAGGGTCTGCGCCCGATGCGGTCTATAATCCAACGCGCCCCGCCCGCCTGCACCCCGCCGACGAGCCGCCGCCCCTGCCGAAACCGGCCGAGAGCGATCCCGATGGCTTTGGCACCGCGGACGAGGACGGGCTGCGCATGCTCGCGGCCCTCGAAAGCTTGACGAGCCTCGAGCCCGATTATTCCGTCGATCTCGCCGCCGAGGCTTCGGTCACGATCATTGAGGTCTCCGGCGCCGCTGGCTTGGCGGATGCGGATGTCTTCGGCGATCTTCCCGTCCGGCCGCAGCGCACCCCATTCCCCCGCGAGGATGCGCCGCCGATCCGGCATTTTCCGAGCGGCTATGACCCGTTTGACGGGGCGGCGGCCTTCGTGGATGAAGAGGCGACCGTCGAGATCGTCGATGTCCCGCGGGCCATCGAGGAAGGCGACGCGCCCGGCCCCCGGCAAGCGCCGCAACCCGCTTCGCTCTCCGAGCGTATCGCTTCGGTCGCCGGGCGGAGCGCTGGGGGGCGCTTTTTCAAGGCCCTTTCTGGATGATGAGAAGGAGTTCCAGCGGAGGATGATCGGCGCCTGCGGCACCGATTGCCTTGACGAAAGGCCCCTTTATCCGCAACGCAAACGTCACGTTCCGAAATCGGCGGCGCCAAGCTGGCGTTTCCGCTGCAAAATTCCCAGGGAGGTCAAGATGACGACGTCGGTGAAGACGGCCGAGCAGGATTTGCTTGCAGCGGGCCCGCAAGCGCTTCTGGAGCGCGCAGCCCGTGCGGTCGCTTCCGCCGACCGCGTGCTCGAGGCGGCCAAGGCTGGCGTGAAGGGCAAGGTGGCGGAAGCGGGCGGCGTCGACAATATCCAGCACGCTGCTCACGGTCTCGCCTGGCTCGCTACGGCCGTCGAGGGCCTGCGCCAGCTCCAGGACTGGGGCGCGCGCCTTTCGTCCGAAAGCCGGTTCGGCGAGTTCGAGCAGCTGATCCTGCTCGTAGGTTTCGCCGAGTACCTCGCGCAGGTCTCGGGTGGCATTCCCATGAGCCAGCTCGAGTTCGTGCGCCCCGAGCAGCTCGGCGTCGGCCGCGATGTGATCCGCGCCTACGAGGACGAGGTGGCCGATCTCATCGCTTCCGGCTCGACCCAGGACGTGAAAAAGAAGCTCGCCGACCTCATTGCAGCCCAGCCGAACGCCGCCAACTTCGGCGATCCCGGCCTCGACGAGACGCACGCGGCGATCCTCGACCAGATGCACGCCTTCTCCGAGGCCGAGGTGGTCCCGCATGCCCACGAGTGGCATCTCGCCAACGATTACATCCCGCTCGAGGTGATCCAGAAGGTCGCCGAGCTCGGCGTGTTCGGTCTGACGCTGCCGGAGGAGTTCGGCGGCTTGGGTCTCGGCAAGGAGAGCATGTGCATCGTCTCCGAGGAGCTGTCGCGCGGCTACATCGGCGTCGGCTCCCTTGGAACGCGCGCCGAAATCGCGGGCGAGTTGATCCTCAACAACGGCACCGACGAGCAGAAGCAGAAGTATCTGCCGAAGATCGCCACCGGCGAATTGCTGCCGACCGCCGTATTCACCGAGCCGAATACCGGCTCCGACCTCGCTTCGCTCAAAACGCGCGCGGTGAAGGAAGGCGATACCTACAAGGTGACGGGCCAGAAGACCTGGATCACGCACCCCGTTCGCGCCGACCTGATGACGCTTCTGGTGCGCACCAATCCGAACGATGCGGGCTATCGCGGTCTGTCGATGCTGCTCGCGGAAAAGCCGCGCGGCACCGATGAAAACCCGTTCCCCGCCGATGGCATGACGGGCGGTGAGATCGAGGTGCTCGGCTACCGCGGCATGAAGGAGTACGACATCTCATTCGACGGTTTCGAGGTGCCGGCCAGCCAGCTCCTCGGCGGCACCGAGGGCCAGGGCTTCAAGCAGCTCATGAACACCTTCGAGGCTGCGCGCATCCAAACGGCGGCGCGCGCCGTGGGCGTTGCCCAGGCGGCCATGGACCTCGGCCTCAAGTACGCGCTGGAGCGCATCCAGTTCGGCAAGCCGATCTATGCCTTCCCGCGCATTTACAACAAGGTCGTGATGATGGCGGTGGAGACGATGATCGCCCGCCAGCTCACCTATTTCTCCGCGCGCCAGAAGGATCAGGGCCACCGCTGTGATTTGGAAGCGGGCATGGCGAAGCTGCTCGGCGCGCGCGTCGCGTGGGCGAACGCAGACTGCGCGCTGCAGATCCACGGCGGCAACGGCTTCGCGCTCGAATACCCGATCAGTCGCGTGCTCTGCGATTCGCGCATCCTCAACATCTTCGAGGGTGCAGCCGAGATCCAGGCGCAGGTCATCGCGCGCCGGTTGCTGGAAGATGGCAAGTAAGCCGGAGCTCAGCCCTCCCGGCTGCTCCGTGCAATGCGAGCACTATTGGACCCGGCGCCGAAAGGTGCCGGGTTTTTTGCTTATCCGCGTGACGCATTCCGGGCGCGTGTCGCGCGTTGCCGCGAGGATTTCGAAGTTCCGGTGCATCGGTGCTGACCCCAGCCCCGGCTGGCTGCGCGACGCCGCCGTTGCGCGTGACCACAAAGGGTTTCGTGCCCAACGGTCGCGATTTGAACGGCATGGGCAAGCCTTTGGAAACCAGCAGGCGCGGAATTTTCGCGATAGACGACGTTCGTTCCGGTTCCATCAAGCCTGTCGCAGCTTCCGTCGGCGAAGGTGCAGGGTGCTCGCGGCGCTACACGCTTCTTTGACCGATCTTCCAGTGACGACAGCCGCAGCACACGTTTGACGTTCCGATTGTCCGCTTGCAACGCCATTGTCCGGGTGCGATCAACGAAGCCATGAGCAAGAAAAACTCTCACCCCCGCGTCGTCTCGCTGATCGCCAGCTCCACCGAGATCCTGCACGCCCTCGGCGCCGGCGACCTCCAGGTTGCCCGGTCGCACGAATGCGATTGGCCGCCGTCGGTGTTGAACCTGCCCGCGGTGACGCGCCCCAAGTTCGACGTGCAGGGCGCGAGCGCTGAGATCGATAAGCGCGTGCGCTCGCTCGTCGAGAAGGGGTTGTCGGTCTATGAGGTCGATGCCGACGCGCTGCAAAAGCTGAAGCCCGATGTGATCCTGACGCAGGATCAGTGCCAGGTGTGCGCGGTTTCGCTAGCAGACGTGGAGCGCGCCGTTTGCGAGTTCGTGCACAGCCGTCCGCACATCGTCTCCCTGCACCCCCATACGATGGCCGACATCTACCGCGACATCGGTCTCATCGCCGACGCGATCGGACGGCCGGAAGCGGGCAAAGAGCTCGTCGCCTCGATGAAGGAGCGGCTCGCCGCCGTTACGAGGAAAGTCGCCAAACTTCCGCGCAAGCGCCTCGCTTTCATCGAATGGGTCGACCCGCCCATGTCCGGCGGGCACTGGATGCCGGAGCTGATCCACATGGCCGGCGGCGACAGCGTGTTCGGCACCACCGGCCAGCCTTCGCCATGGATCACCTGGAAGGATGTCGCCGCAGCCGACCCCGATGTCATCGTGGTGGCGCCCTGCGGCTATGACATCGAGACCACGCGGCGCGAGGTGAAGCCCCTCGCGCGGTATGCGATCTGGCAGCAGCTCCGCGCCGTCCGCAATCACAACGTCTTCCTCGCCGACGGCAATGCTTATTTCAATCGGCCCGGCCCCCGGCTCGTCGACAGCTGCGAGATGCTCGCCGAAATCATGCACCCCGAGGCATGCGACTATGGCCTGCGCGAGAAGGGCTACATCGACTACAAGATGATGCCCGCCGGAGTGATCACCGCGGCGTCATAGGTTGTCGTTCATTTGCCGTAGCCGGCGCGACAGGCGCCGCAGCAGATCGAGCGCAAAGCCGGGATAGCGGGTGACGAGATAGCGGAAAGCACCCTCGTCGATCACCGCGACCTCGGTGGCCGTCCGGGCGATAGCCGTTGCCCCGCGCGGCTCGCCATCGATGAGCGAAAGCTCGCCGAAGGTCTCGCCGGGTCCTACGATCTCCAGCACGGTACCCGCGGAGATGATGCCCACTTCGCCGGAACGCACCACGTACATGACGCTCCCGTCGTCACCCTCGACGAAGATGCGCGCACCCTCGGCGAAGCGCTGCAGTGGGTAGCCGGCCTCGGCTAAGTCATCGAAATCAAAGGTTTGCTCCGCCATCTGCCAGCCCTGCCGTACGTTGCGGGTGATGCGAGACCAGAGTGCTTCCGGAAAAGTGGGCACCGGTTTTCCGATAAGAAGCACGGGTAAAGAAGTGCTTCCGGAAAAGTGGGCACCGGTTTTCCGATGAGAAGCACGACCAAACAAGTGCTTCCGGAAAAGTGGGCACCGGTTTTCCGGTGAGAAGCACGGCCAAACAATGGTCTAGAGCCGTTCTGCGTTCCACCCTGGACCGGGACGGCTCTAGGTCGGACGCAAGCCGGCAACCCGCGACGCGCCTTGCCGACAACCTCCTGCCGAACTGGTGCGTTATCTGCGTTGCGACCACGTTACGCCCCGATGGGTTCGTATCGGGGTGCACCGCAAGCCGCGCGACAAGAGCCGGATTTTCCGTTATCGGCCTATACAAGACGGACGGCGTGAAACGGGGGAAAGCTGATGGCCAATCCGAAAGTGGCGTCCACGTCCATGTGGGGACGCGCAACCGACTATCTGCTCGGACGCAACACGCTCATCGGCGTCGCCTCCATCATGCTGCTGCTGATTTCGGGTTTCGCCACCTGGCACGGCATGCGCGACTTTATCATCGGAGTGTCGACCTCTCCCGCCGCCGGTGCACAGGAGCTGCCCGGCGGCATGTCGTTTTCCAACGACTTCCTCGTCATCGTCGTCGTCGTCGCGCTGACATTCCTGATGTGGCTGATGCTGCGCGAAACATTCGCGCAAGGGCGCCGCTTCAGCGACCGGCTCGTCACGTTCCCGCTGTATGTGTTCCTCGCCGTCTGGTCGATAGGGTTCGGCTACGGCTTCTGGTGGAGCCTCATCGCCGGCGAGGAGGCAACGCGCACCGGCCTGTCGGGCCTGCAGCAGGATGCGGGCGACGCCGCGAGCGCGGTGGCCGCCCGGCTCGACGCGGTGAAGGTTGGCCTCGACGGCGTCGTGACGTGGTCCGAAACGCAGATGGCCCGCGAGGAATCGAGCGGTGGCTCCTGCGGTACGTCATCGGGCGCAGGGCGCGGGCCGCTTTACAATGCGCGCGTCGGTGTGCGCGATCAGATCACCTCCCTGCGCGACGGCGTGCAGAACTCTTGGATCGCGCCGGTGCAGGCGGACATCGCCTCGCTGCAACAGAGCGTAGCGCAGCTCCAGGGCACGACCGTTGCGGAACGGCAGGCGAGCTTCAACGCCATGGCGACGAACATCCGCTCCCGCGCGCGCGACATCGCCGCCCGTTCCAACGAGCTTGGCAAATCGACCGCTACGGAGATGCGCGCGATCGCGGCAGCGGTTTCGGTCGCGCCGGGACAGCAGGGCTTCTCCTGCTATGATCCGACCCTCGCGCAGCGCCTGACCCAGGCAGCGGTGCAGGCCGATCAGCCCGCACGCCTCGAGCTGCGCGAGGCGGCCTTCAACGAAGGCCCCGCCGGTGTCGCCAACGCCATCAAGCGGCTGTGGGAGAACATCGGCGATTACATGTCGGGCCTTGCCGCGTTTATCTCCGGCGACAGGACCGATGCGACCACCAAGGCCGGTCAGCCTATCACCGGGCGCGATATGATTGCGCTGCTGGCGACGATCGGCATCGATCTCGGCCTTCTGGCGCTCGCGATCCTCAACCCGCCGCCGCCGGAGAGCCGCCGGCCGTCATCGCAGGTGATCCGGCAGATCCGCTCCGCAATGAACACCGCGATCCAGCGGGCGCCCGGCGCGAACGTCGAATGGGTGCGCCGGCACTTCATCTATCACCGGGGCGCCTCCTATCTGGTGATCCCGAACCTCTACAGTTGCGATCCCGAGAACAAGGACGAGTGCGCCAAGGCGCTGGCGATGAATCAGCTCGCCGGCGTGCTGGACGATCTCGATCTCGTGCGCTGGCCACAGCGGGCGCGCTGGTGGAAGCTGCAAAAGGGCGAGCTCGATCAGCTCAAGAGGGAGGAGAGCCTTCCGAGCGACACCGATCTCAGCAAGATCCGCAAGGAGTGGATCAAGCACAAGGAGCAGGAAGGAGCTTCGAAGTCGGCGGAGGACGCGGAGTTCGAGAAGGCAGCGCCGATCCGCAATCACGGCCTCTTCTCGAAAGCCGAGCGCGCGCTGACGTTCGCGGGCTGGAGCCCCAAGGCGCGCAGCGATATCGAAATCTTCCCGCTCGAAGACATCGAGGGCCTGACGCCGATCCTGATGGTGCTGGCCGACGACGGCTCGTTCGAGGCGGAGGAGGAGGCGCAGGCAAAAGCGGCGGCGCAGAAGCGTCCGTGGTTTTCGCTCGGCGGCCCTAAAGAGAAAAGTGCTTGAGGGAAAAGCGACAGTGACGGCGCGGCGGCTTCTCCGCCACTTCCGCTTAACCGAGCCTCAGCGCCGGTTCCGGTTGAGGAGGCGTGCCGCGCAGGCCGTCAGTGCAGCAGCACGAAGGTGAAGGCAGCGGTGGCGGCGACAAGCGCGCCCGCCGAGAAGCCGAGCATCAGCGCGGAGAAGAAAGAGGTCGAGTTCGCCGAGGCGCGCGAGAAGGTGATTTCGTTAATCGCGTCGTCCAGCGCACGGCGCAGCTCGGATGCCGTTAAGCTATCGATAGACCTGTTACGCCACGTGACCATGGGAGCGGGGCTCCATACTACTCCATCGTTACGTCACCCCTCAGCAATGAGCGTGCCACATTAAAATAGGTAGCCGACCGTGCGGACTCAACGCCACGCAGCCGTCAGAAGTTCGCACGGTAGAAGTCGTGGCAGCCGGCGTCGGACAGTACGGGAAGCGGCCGCACGTCCTTGATGATCTGCTTGTCGACGAGGATTGCCGTGTAGTAGCGGGCGTACCTGCCCTCGTCGCGGCCGGGAAAATCGCGGCAGTACTGCCAAACCTCCGCCGTCCCGTTCGATCTCACGTAGTCCGGACCGCCGACCAGCGAAACGAGTTCGGCGGTATTCATGCCGGGGCGCACGGCCATCCAAGCTTCGGGCGGAACGCCGCCGCATCCGGCGAGACCGAAGGCAGATGCAACCGTTACCCAGAGTACCAAAACGGGACGCGCGAAACGCTTTCCTTCACGGCTGAGGAGAGCAAATGCGTCAGCAACTCGGGGCGACCGTCGCGATCCTGAGCGCGGTGCGCGCTGCAACTCGACCATGCGCACCGGCGGTGGGCTGACATACGTGCGCACCGAAGGCGAGCGCTCCTCCGCCGCGAGCGTCCTTTGCCAGAGCATGGCATCGGCCCGTTCGAGCGCTGTTTCCTGGAGGCGGTTGCGCGCGCGTTCCTCGAGGTCTGCCGACAGGCCGAGCCATGCAAGGATTGCGATGGGTCCGGCGATCATCAACCCGATGATACAAAGGACGACTGCGAGCTGCCCGCCGCCGAGGAGAATGCACGAATGCACAAGCAATACGGCAGCGGCGCCAGCGATGATGAGTGCCGATCCCTTGGGGAGCATCGCGCAGGATTCCCGATCAAAAAAATCGGGATCTGATTAAACGAGCGAGCCTGCGCCAAGCTTGTGCTGCTTAAAAGCGGCCTGAGCAACACGGGAAGCCTGCGCAACAATAGATGCAGGCTCGCATCACTTGGTGCGTCAATGATTTAAAGTGCGAATGATCGCCTTGGTAAGATGTTGTGAATAACTCGAAGGATGACATCCTGATCACCGAATGATTCGGGGGCTGCGATGATCATAATCGTCGATGATCGTGAAGCGTTGGCGGGGGCGGACACGCTGGGGTTCAGCCGTGAGGGTATTTCGACCGAAGGCCTGGCGGCGTCTGATTTCGAAGATTGGGTGAGAACGACTCCGGAGATGGAGCTCGCGGCCGTCGAGGCTTTTGTGCTCGGCGAGTTCGGTGAACGTAGGGCGTTCCCCAAGATCATCAAACAGCGCACACGCGCACCTGTGCTCGCCCTCAACGGCGACCAATCTCTGCAAGAGACGCTCGATCTCTTTGCGTCGGGCGTCGACGACGTGATCGGCAAGCCGACTCACATCCATGAGATTCTGGCGAGAATTAAGGCCATTAAACGGCGCGCGCTCGTCGAGACCGAAGGTACGGTCAGCGGACAGATCCGTGTGTTCGGCGATGGACGCGATCCCGAAGTGGGTGGCGAGCAACTGCATCTGCCGCGTCGCGAGCGGCGCATCCTCGAATACCTTGTGAGCAACAAGGGCCGCCGCGTTACGAAGACTCAGATCTTCAATTTCGTGTACGGACTGTTCTCCGAGGAGATCGACGAGAACGTCATCGAGAGTCACATCAGCAAGCTGCGCAAACGGCTCCGCCATCGCCTCGGCCACGACCCGATCGATAGCCAGCGTTACCTTGGCTACAGGCTCATCGACCTCTAGGCGAGCTGCACAAAACGCAGGCACCTATTCAGGTTCACGCAAGGCCTAGGTGTTCCAATCGCAACGCGATTTCATGACCGGGAGCAGGGCTGATGGGTCTTTACAGTACGATGAGGACGAGCGCGTCGGGTATGGCTGCGCAAGCCAACCGGCTTGGCGCGGTCTCTGACAACATCGCTAACGCGACGACCGTAGGTTACAAGCGTGCGACGATGGAGTTTTCCTCGCTGGTCCTCGACAGCGGCGGAACAGAGTATGTCTCCGGCAGCGTTGAATCGCACACGCGCTACCACATCAGCGAGCAGGGCGCTCGCAGCTTCACGACTTCGGCGAGCGACCTCGCCATCAAGGGCAATGGCTTCTTCATCGTCAGCTCTGAAAACGGCCAGACGTATATGACGCGTGCCGGTTCGTTCGTGCCGAACGGCAAGGGCGAGCTGGTGAATGCCGCGGGCTACAAGCTCATGGGCTATAATGTCATGAACGGCCCGCCGAATATGGTCATCAACGGCACCGCGGGACTCGAGGTCGTCAGCATCGGTACGCTGGCGCTGCAGGCCAATCCTTCGACCGTCGGTAACTTCAACGTCAAGCTGCCGGAAGGCGCGAGCGTGGTGCCCGCAGCGGACCTGCCTTCTGCGAACGCCGCCGGCGCGCAATATACGGCCAAATCTTCGCTGCTTGCCTACGACAACCTCGGCAACCAGATCACGCTCGACGTCTATTCGTCGAATCTTGGCGGCGGCAACTGGGAAATCGCGGTCTTCAATCGTGCGGACGCAGCGCCGGGCGGCGGCTTCCCCTATTCGAGCGGACCGATGTCCACGCAGACGCTGACGTTCAGCACCGTGAACGGCAAGTTCGATCCGGCCAGTCCGAAATCGGTTATGGTGCCCATTCCCAACGGCGCAAACCTCGTGCTCGACATGGCCGGAAGCAGCATGCTCGCCGGAGAATATACGCTGATCGATGCTACCGTGGTGAACGGAAATGCGCCGAGCGCGGTCGATCGCGTCGAGATTGCCGAGGATGGAACGCTCTATGCGGTGTTCGAGAGCGGCACGCGCATGGCGGTCTACAAGATCCCCGTCGCGAGCGTCGCGAGCCCGGACAACATGCAACCCCTCGCGGGCAACGTCTTCGTCGCTACGGCGAAGTCGGGCGAGATGCAGATCGGCTTCCCCGGCGAGAACAAGTTCGGCACGCTGATATCCGGCGCCCTTGAACAGTCGACGGTCGACCTTGCATCCGAGCTTACGACGATGATCGAAGCCGAGCGCAACTACACCGCCAACTCTAAGGTGTTCCAGACCGGTGCCGAGCTGATGGACGTATTGGTCAATCTTAAGCGCTAAGGCACGCGCGCTGAAGTAGTCGTGGGAATGGAGCAATGTCGCTTTCTAGCAGTCTGAATACGGCCATATCGAGCTTGGCTACGACGGCAGAGCAGACTTCTGTTCTCTCACGTAACGTTGCGCGCGCGGGCGATTCCACGGCTTCGCGGAAGATCGCGAACCTCACTACGATTCCGGGTGCGGGGGTGCGACTTGCCTCCGTCACCCGGGTCGTCAATGTCGCGCTGTTCAACAATGTGCTCTCATCCACATCGAGCGCAGCGGGTCACGGTGCGATCGTCAATGCGCTGGAGCAGCTCGAGCGGACGATCGGCGACACCGAGCTCGATGCTTCGCCCGCGGCGCTCCTGCAGAAGCTTTCCAATGCGCTGCAGCAATATTCATCGGCACCCGATAGCTTGGCGCATGCCCAGTCGGCGGTAAGCGCCGCCCGCGATATCGCGAATGCCCTCAACAGGGGCAACGACGTTGTGCAACAGGTGCGCAGCCAGGCAGACGCCGACCTCGGCGGCGCCGTCGACAATCTCAACACTCTGCTGTCCCGCTTTGAATCGGTGAATACCCAGATCGTCAAAGGGACGCGATCCGGCAGCGACGTTACGGATTACCTCGATCAGCGCGACCAGCTGCTGAAAGAGATTTCCGCGGAAGTCGGCATCCGCACGGTGACGCGGGGCGATAACGACATGGCGATCTACACCGATAGCGGTGTGACGCTATTCGACGTCGCCGCCCGCCAGATCACTTTCGAGCGTTCGCCCTTCCTGTCCGCGACTGCGAGCGGAAATGCCGTCTATGCCGACGGCGTGCCGATCACCGGCACGGCGACCACCATGCGCATCAGCTCCGGCCGTATCCATGGCCTTGCTCAGGTGCGGGACGATGTCGCCGTTACCTACCAGAGCCAGCTCGACGAGATCGCGCGCGGGCTTATCAACGCCTTTGCCGAGAGCGACCAGAGCCCGGTTCCGCTGCTGCCGGACGTTGCTGGCCTCTTCACGTGGAGCGGCGGACCGGCCCTGCCCGGCAACACGCTCACCCCTGGACTGGCGGGCTCGATCAGGATAAGCGCCGCCGTCGATCATGATCAGGGCGGCAACGCCATGCTGGTGCGCGATGGCGGAATCGGCGGTGCGGCTTACGTATACAACGGTACTGGCGTTGCCGGATATACGGAGCGGATCGGTCAGCTCATCGATAATATGAGTGCGCCGCAGGCGTTCGATCCGGCAGCGAAACTTTCGTCATCGGCAACACTCGGAAACTACGCCTCGACTTCCGCAGCCTGGCTGGAAGAGGCGCGCCGCTCGGCCGGTGCCGAGGCGGACTACCGCGAGACGCTGCTGACCCGTTCTACAGAATCCCTGAACAAGATTACGGGCATCAACCTCGACGAGGAAATGACCCTGATGCTCGAGCTCGAGCGTACCTTTCAGGCTTCCAGCAAACTGATATCGACGATAGATTCGATGCTGGAAAGTCTCCTGGCAGCTGTGAGGTAGCGCTGTGAAGACGACTTTCATCTCCACCAACTCTATCTCCGCATCGACCCGCCAATCGATGGCGCGGGTGCAGCAGCAGCTCGCCGACGCCCTGAAGGAGATGGACACCAGCCGGTATGCGGACGTCGGCAAGACGCTCGGCTACCGCGCCGGCCACTCGATTTCGCTCCGTCAGGAGCACGCGCGTCTGACGACGATGATCGAAACCAACGCGATGGTTTCATCGCGGATGCAATCGACGCAATCGACGCTCCAGAACCTCGTCGACACCGGGAAGGACTTCGTGGCGCAGCTCCTCGGCTCGCGCGGCGGTGGACCCAATGCGCTCAGCATACAGACCGAAGCCAAGAGCCGGCTCGAAGGCTTCATCAACACCGTGAACATGGCATTCGGCAGCGGCTATCTTTTCGCCGGTGTCAATTCTGACGTGAAGCCCCTCAGCGACTATACCGCTACGCCGTCTTCGGCGAGCCATCAGGCTGTCGCGGACGCTTTCTTTACCCAGTTCGGCATCACCCAGGACGATCCGGCCGCTGCCAACATCAGCGCCGCCGACATGCAGACGTTCCTCGATACGACCTTTTCCGCCCTGTTCGAAGATCCGGCGTGGAGTTCGGATTGGTCTTCGGCGTCGTCGCAGAACATGCGCAGCCGCATTTCATCGAGCGAGTTGATCGAGACGTCGACCAACGCCAACGAGTCAGCCTTCCGCAAGCTTGCTAAGGCATACACGATGGTTGCTGACCTCGGTGTATCCAACCTCAGCCAGCCGACATACGAGAAGCTCATCGACCAGGCGCTCCTCGATATTAACACGGCGATCTACGAGTTGGGGACGCTGCAGGCCGGGCTCGGTGGGGCTCAGAAGCGCGTCAGCGACGCCAGCGAGAGAATGACGCTGCAGATCGACATCATCGGCAAGCAGGTAAAGTCGCTTGAAGAGGTGGATCCGAACGAAGCTGCAGCGCGTATAAGTCAATTGTTGACGCAGATGGAAGTCTCGTACTCGCTGACCTCCCGTATCATGGCACTCAGTATTCTGAAGTACCTCTGATCCTCATGCAATCAACGCGCAACCATCTCTGAGTCGGGGCGATAAGATGTATCAATTTCCCTATGCTGACGTGCTCGAGAACAGTTCTCAGGTTACGCGCGAGCGCGAGCGGCAGGTTTTCGAGCGCTGCCTGGAGCTGCTGAAGGCCGCCGAGGAGAAGGGAACCGGCTCCTACGAAGCCATCGAGGCGCTTTCGTACTGCCGCCGCATGTGGGCGACGCTCCTCGAGGATCTGGCGAGCGCGGATAATGCGCTGCCGAAGGAGCTGCGCGCGCAGATCATTTCCATCGGGCTTTGGGTGGTGCGCGAGTCGGAGAACATCCGTGTCGGCGAGGCGAACGACTTCAAGCCTCTGATTGAAGTCACGACGGCCCTCTTCGAAGGCCTTCAATGAAGAAGCTGCAGATATCGCTGAAGCCGGGTGCGCGAATATACGTCAACGGGGCCGTCCTCAAGGTGGACCGCAAGGTTTCCATCGAGTTCCTCAACGATGTCACGTTCCTGCTCGAGCACCACGTCCTTCAGCCTTCCGATACGTGCACGCCGCTGCGCCAGCTCTACTTCATCGTTCAGACGGTTCTGATTGATCCGGCGAACAGCGATGACGCACGTGCCGCGTTTTACACATCGTTCGAGGCGCTGATCCAGCTATTCAAGAACGAGACGATCCTGAAAGGGCTCGCGGACGTGCGCGATGCCTTTGACCGTGGCCGTCCGTTCGATGCCCTGAAAGTCCTGCGTGCACTCTTCGCGATCGAGGACGGTATCCTCAACCCAGCTGCGCGGTCGGAAAAAGCCGACATTCACCAGGAATGCGAGGTTCGCTGATGCAGGTTCCTTCGACCACGATGACGGGGTTGGCCAACAACACCGAAACGACCGCGAAGACGACGCAGGCGTCGGGCCCTTCGCTCGACTATTCGGCATTCCTCCGGCTTCTCATCGCACAGATGAAGAATCAGGACCCGACCGCGCCCGCCGATCCCGCCCAGTGGATGGGCCAGATCGCCTCGTTTTCCAACGTCGAACAGGCGATCCAAACGAACGCCAAGCTCGATGCCCTGATGACGTCGATGGCCCTTTCGCAAGGCGATAGCCTGATCGGCCGCACGCTGACGACGATGGAGGGAGACGTGACCGGCAAGATCACCTCGGTGCGCATCTATTCCGACGCAACGGTGGCAGTCCTCGATAGCGGCGCCGAAGTGATCCTCGGCGCCGGCGTGATCATCGCCTGATGAATCAGGCAGACGCATTGGATCTGGTCCAGGCCGCGATCTGGACCATTATCGTCGCCTCGAGCCCGGCCGTCGTCGTTGCGATGGCGGTCGGCATTATCATCGCGCTCCTGCAGGCGTTGACTCAGGTGCAGGAAATCACCCTCACCTTCATTCCCAAGATCGTCGCCACGCTGCTGGTGACGTCGCTGATGGCGCCCTTCATTGGCACGGTGATCTACGCCTTCGCCGAGCAGATTTACGGCCGCATACAACACGGCTTTTAAGCGCTTCGGCGCCGCCAGGGCATTTTCGCGCAAGCTTCGGCATCTATCTCTGCCTCGGTTAAGCCGAGGAGCATCATGGCCGAATCCACCATTGTTGGCGCGGTGAGCCCCACTAAACGGGCTGGAAACCAGGATATCAGCCTGGCGATCGGCATCGTCTTCATTCTGGCGGTGCTGTTCCTGCCGCTGCCTGCACCGGTGATCGACGTTGGCTTGGCGTTCTCCATCGCACTCGCCGTGCTGGTGCTGATGGTGGCGCTGTGGATTCAGCGCCCGCTCGACTTCTCCGCCTTCCCGACCGTCCTGCTCATTGCAACCATATTACGATTGGCGCTCAACATCGCCACGACGCGCCTCATCCTCTCGCACGGCGCGGAAGGGACGGCGGCGGCCGGGCACGTCATCGCGGGCTTCTCGAGCTTCGTGATGAGCGGCGACTTCATCATCGGCACCATCGTCTTCATCATCCTGATCACAGTGAACTTCATCGTGATCACGAAGGGTGCAACGCGTATCGCCGAGGTTGGCGCGCGCTTCACCCTCGACGCCATCCCCGGCAAGCAGATGGCGATCGATGCCGACCTTTCGGCAGGTCTCATCGACGACAAGGAGGCAATGAAGCGCCGCCGTGAGCTGGAAGAGGAAAGCTCCTTCTTCGGTTCGATGGATGGTGCCTCGAAGTTCGTACGCGGCGACGCGATCGCCGGCCTCATCATCACCGCCATCAACGTGTTCGGCGGCATCGTCATCGGCGTCACCCGGCACGGCATGTCGCTTTCCGAAGCCGTCGACGTTTTCACGAAGCTTTCGGTGGGTGACGGTCTCGTCACCCAGATCCCGGCGCTCATCATCGCGCTTGCGGCCGGCCTTCTCGTTTCGAAGGGTGGCACGCGCGGCAGCGCTGAAAAGGCGGTGTTCGGGCAGCTCGGCAGCCATCCCCGTGCCCTGACGCTGGCCGGCGCCGTGATGTTCGTGCTGGCTTTCTCGCCGGGCCTGCCGTTCCTCCCCTTCGCCATCCTTGGCGGAACCATGGGATTCATCGCCTATGCGATCCCGCGCCGTAACGCCGCCGCGCAGGCGGCAGAGGAGGCCAAGGCACTCGAGGTCCGCCAGAAAGCCGACGAGGAAGTGCGTCAGTCGGTCAAGGAGTCGCTGAAGACCGTCGAGCTCGAGCTTTGCCTCGGTAAGCAGATCTCCGGCAGCCTGCTGGCCTCGCACAACGAGCTCGCTCAGCGCGTCAGCAAGATGCGCCACAAGTTTGCGCGCCAGTATGGTTTCGTCGTGCCTGAGATCCGGCTGACGGATGACCTGTCGATCCCGCCCAAGAGCTACCAGATCAAGATCCATGGCACCGTTGTCGCCAGCGAGGAGCTGCGGATCGGCGACGTGCTCGTGATCGTCGGCGACGGCAAGGTTCCGGACGTGCCCGGCGACGAGACCCGCGAGCCCGCATTCGGCATGAAAGCCATGTGGACCTCGGAGATGTTCTCCGGCACGCTCCAGCGCGAGGGCTTCACCGCCGTCGATAATATGTCCGTGCTGCTGACACACCTTGGCGAGGTGATCCGCAACAACCTGGCGCAGCTTCTATCCTATAAGGATATGCGCACCCTTCTCGACAGGCTCGAGCCTGAATACCGCCGCCTGATCGACGAGATCATTCCTTCGCGCATCTCCCATTCCGGGCTGCAGGCGGTGCTTAAGCTGCTTCTTGCCGAGCGCATTTCGATCCGCAACCTGCACCTGATCCTCGAGGCGATCGCCGAGATTGCGCCCCACGCGCAGCGCGCCGAGCAGATTGCAGAGCATGTGCGCCTGCGCATGGCTCAGCAGATCTGCGGTGAGATGGCCGACGGCGGCGTCTTGAAGGTGCTGCGCCTCGGCAACCGCTGGGAGCTCGCGTTCCACCAGAGCCTGAAGCGCGATCCGAAGGGCGAGGTGGTCGAGTTCGATATTGATCCCAAGCTCATTGAGCAGTTCAGCACGGAGGCGACCAGCGTCATTCGCGGGCTCATGGATCAGCGCCACAAATTCGTTCTCGTGGCGGCACCCGACGCCCGTCCCTACGTGCGCATGATCACCGAGCGCCTTTTCGCAACCCTTCCTGTGCTTTCGCATCTGGAGATCGCGCGCGGGGTTCAGATCAAATCGCTGGGCACCATCTCGTGACCGACATAGGGCCGCAGGCTGTCCTTGCGACCTTCCTCATTTTTTGCCGCATCGGCTCATGCCTGATGATGATGCCGGGTTTCGGCACGCCGCGCGTGCCAACCCGCGTGCGTCTGTTCCTCGTTCTCACGGTTACGTTGGCGCTCGCCCCGCTGCTCGTGCCCACGGTTCAGGCGGCGACCCCGAACGATTCGCCCGTCGCAGTGTTCGGCCTCATCGCCTCGGAGTCCCTCATTGGCGCGATCATCGGTCTGATGGGGCGGATGTTCTTCCTGGCGCTGCAGTTTGGCGGCGCCTCCATCGCGATGCTCATAGGTCTGTCGGGAACGCCGGATGCGCACATCGAGGAAGACGAGCCGACGTCGGGCGTGTCGAGCCTGCTCACGTTCACGGCGACCGTGCTCATATTCCTTTCGGACCTGCACTGGGAGATGCTCCGCGCGCTCGTCGATTCCTACGCTACCGTGCCGGTGTCGAAGCAACTCGCCGCCAACTTCGGCTTGATCCGGATCGTCGATGCGCTGACCGACGGCTTTCTGCTGGCGCTGCGCATCAGCGCGCCGTTCATCGTCTACTCGCTGATGATCAACCTGATGTTCGGCATCCTTGGCAAGCTCACGCCGCAGATCCCCGTCTATTTCATATCGATCCCCTTCGTCCTCGCCGGCGGCGGTCTCATTCTTTACTTCACCTCCACCGAGATCCTGCAAATCTTCATCGGCGGGTTCTCCGAATGGCTTGCGAGACTTTGAGCGATGGTCAAAGCCCGGCTGGAAAAAGCAAAGCGACTGCTCGACCTGAGCCGTGACCTGCAACGGCTGGAAGAGGATAGGCTCGTACAGCTGCGCAACCGTAAGGCGGAGATCGCCGTGCAGCAGGAAGAGCTTATCGGTTCGCTCGATAGCGACACGAGCCTGCAAGGCCTTCTCATGCCGGTGATCGTGCGGCGCCTGAAGGGATTGGGCGACGAGGCGACGCTCGTTGAGCAGGATATCGAGCGGCGCACCAGCTCGCTTCGGAGCCTCGCCACGCGGACGAAGTATGCCGAGCGCCTTTCCCGCAATTACCAGCAGCAGCACACGCGCATGGAAGGCGAAAAAGAGCTCCTCGACGTAATAGAACGTGTACTGCGCACCACCGGCGCAAGGCTCCCATAAGCTTATTGCGGCACCCTTTGGGAAGCTAAATTCTGCTTTTAGAGATCAAATCATAGGGCATGACAGGCTCCGACCTCATTCTCGGCGTTGCCAGCGCGGCCAACGCGGCAAAGCACCGTGAAGCCGTTGCGCGACTGGAGCGCCTCAGCGGGCAGACGGCCCGCGCGGTGGACGCGGCGACGGCTGCGACGGAGACAGAAACCTCCTGGAGCACCGCGGTTAAATCCGCCGCCGCCAACAGGCCGCGAGCAACCGCGCCGATAGCGCCGCCCTCGACGAACGAAGGCACCAAGCCGGACGAGGTCTATGTCCAGTTCGAGGCGGTGCTGTTGCAGAATATGGTCGAGGGCATGATGCCAAAGGATAGTGAAGCGATGTTCGGGAGTGGTACGGCGGGCAGCATCTGGAAGTCGATGTTGGCAGAGAAAATCGCGGCCGAGATCGCCCGTGCGGGCACGGTGGGTTTGGCAAAGCAGATCGCCTCGGCGCAGACCGCCATTTCCGGCGCCAAAGCGTCGGCCGCGCTGAAGTCGGGTGATGCATGATGGGACGGGGAACGATGGAGCGCGACCAGGCTGCGCGTAACCTGATCGACAGAACCATGCAGCGCGTCGAGAAGTTGGTCGATTTCGAGACCGAGGCCTTGCGCACGCGCGCAGCCATTGATCTCAGGCAGATGAACAATAGCAAGAGTCAGGCGCTGCTCGAGCTTGGGATGGCCGCACGTGTCCTCGAGGGTACGCAGCTCGAGCCCGACCTCGTGGACCGCCTCAAGGCGCTACGTGGAAAGCTCGAAGAGAACCGCATCATGCTGAACCGTCACCTCCAGGCGGTGCGGGAGGTTGCCGGCGTCATTGCGGAAACGATCAAAGATAGCGAATGGGACGGCACATATTCCGAATGTGATGCCGCCAATGGCGCCGGCCGATGATCCGTCTCGTCGTCACTGGCGTGTGGGTTTGCCTCGTGACGGTGCTTTCGAGCTATGCCGCCACGATGTGGCACAGCCAGAAAACCGAGGAGCCGGGCGTCGAGAAGCTCTTTGGTGGCCTGCAGTCCATGCAAACCAGCATGATCAGCGTGCCGGTGATTTCCGCAGGCGCGGTTGAGGGCTATGTGCTTGCCCAATTCACCTTCACGATGAGCTCTGATGTCGTCAGCCGGATGTCGGTGAAGCCCGACGTCTTTCTGCTCGATTCAGCGTTCCGAACGATCTACGCCGCCGATCCCTCTACGCTGCGCGGGTCGAAAAAGCAGGACTTCTCCGTGCTCACCACCGCGATCAAGGAACGCGTAAACGAGCGCTTCGGCGGCCCCTTCGTCGAGGATGTGCTGATCGAGAAGTTCAGCTTCGTTCCCAAGGAGGAGACGCGCAGCGGCGCCAATCTGGCCAAGATCGGAGCCGGAGAGAAGCGCCAATAGGTGCAATGCCGCGAATGTGCCGAGCGGTGCGCGCTTCGGCTTGGCGCCGTTGCTCAGCTCTGTAGCGCGCGCGCCATTTCCTGAAACGGATCGACGCTCACAGGATCGCGTGGGCTCTGTTTCATTGCCTCGAACAGCTTCGGCACGATCTCGATCGCCTTGTCGAGCTCGCCGTCCGAGCCCTGGCGATAGCCGCCCATGAGGCGCAGATCGCGCGTGTCCTCGAAGCGGGAAATGAGCGCCCGCAGCTTCGATACGAGGTTGGCCTGCTCCGGCGTCCAGGCGTGCTGCGAAAGGCGCGATATCGACGCCAGCACGTTCACGGCCGGATAGCGCGCCTGATCGGCGATGGAGCGATCGAGCACGATGTGACCGTCGAGCGTGCCGCGAATGCTGTCGGCGATGGGATCGTTGTGGTCATCGCCGTCGACGAGCACCGAATAGATGCCCGTGATGGACCCCGCGCCCTCTTCGCCGGGGCCCGCCCGTTCCAGAAGGTTCGGCAGACTGCTGAAAACGCTCGGCGTATAGCCTCGTGCAACCGGCGGCTCGCCGGCCGCCAATGCAACCTCGCGCGCCGCGTGCGCAAAGCGGGTGATGGAATCGACGATGAGAAGCACCTTGTCGCCGCGGTCACGGAAGTATTCCGCAATGCATGTTGCGGTTTTTGGCGCTAGGCGCCGCATCATCGGACTTTCATCGCCGGTGGAGACGACTGCGATGACGCGATCGCGGTTGTCCGCAAGTGCATCCTCGAGAAATTCCCGCACCTCGCGGCCACGCTCGCCGACGAGCGCGATGACGACGGTGTCGAAGCCCCGTGCCCGCGAAAGCATGGCGAGCAGCGTGGACTTACCGACGCCTGATCCGGCGAAAATACCGATGCGCTGACCGAGACAGAGCGGCGTGAAGAGGTCGATCACGCGCACGCCGGTTTTCACGGGCTCGGTGATCCGCTGGCGGCGCAGCGGGGCCGGTGCGGCGCGATCCGGGTAGACGGGCCGGTCGCCGTGCGCCAGCGATTCGACATCGCTGAGAGGCTCGCCGAGAGCATTGAAAATGTGCCCCTTCCACGAAGGGTCGGGACTGAGCGTCGCCGCGCCGGTTTTCCATGCGCGCGCACCAAGTCCCGCCGCGAGCGGCTCATCGAACGTTTTGACCGTAACCCGTTCCTCATCGAGGCGGATCACTTCGCCGAGCTGCACTTTTCCCGCGGAAGTGAGACTGACGCGGTCGCCGAGCTTTACGAAGGCTGAGAGACCGGAAATGCAGCAGAACGCCGGCGTTACCTGCGTAACGGTGCCGCCGACCTGGATGAGCGGTTGTGTCGCCGCGGCCGCAGACACGCGGTCGGCAAGCAGGTCGAGCCCGGTGCGGGGAAGAAGATCGGTTGTCACAGTGGAGATCAGGATGACGGCCCGAGGGCCTTGATGGCCTCGCGCAGTGAATTCTCGGACTGCTCAATAGTGGTCGAGACGGAATCGTAGCTCCGCGAAGCCAGGATGAGCTGCGACATCTCCCACATCGGATTGACGTTGGAACCTTCGATGTGGCCCTGCAGAACACCGACGCGGTTGAAATCGAGCGCCGGGGTAGCCGGCTTGTCCGGAATGACACCCGAGTTCTCGAAGCGCGAAAGTTTCGCCTGCGTGTCGATGGTGTAGAGGCCGATGGCACCAAGCTGCACGTTGTTTTGCGTGATCATGCCGTCGTTGGCGATCGTCACCGGACCGCCATTCGGGTTGATCTGCAGCGGGGCGCCGCCGACGTCGAGGATCGGGTAGCCCGCCATCGTGTGCAACTCGCCCTCGGGCGTGATCTTCATGCGTCCGTCACGCGTATAGACGGTTCCTGACGGTGTCTGGATGGCGAACCAGGCATCGCCCTGCGCAGCGACATCGAGCGGATTTCCGGTGCGGATCGTTTGCCCGGGATCGCGCTTGATATGCGTATCGCCGGCCGATGCGAACGCGACGGGCTCGCTGGCGGCGTTGCCCATCACCGTCTCGAATTTTATTTCCTCACGGCGAAAACCGGGCGTTGCCGTGTTGGCGACGTTGTTGGCGATGGTTTCGAGGCGCCGTTGAAATGCCATCTGCGAGGACAGCGCGACGTAGAGGCTTGATTGCATTCCTATGCACCACCCAGTTTCAGGCTTTGCAGGTTGGTCAGAATGTCGAGACCGAGGCTCACATTGAGAGGCTGGAAGAGGACGGAGGCTTGGCTGGTTGCGTTCGCGGGATTGTTGAGCTCCCATGCCGCGGCGAAACGAGCGATGAACTTGCTCAGCTTCGCCGGATCCTTCAAATCCTCGATCTTGAGGCGTTTGTTGATCAGCTCCGCTTGCCGGTCGATGTCCATCAGCGACATCGACTCCGGCAGCCAGAGTGCAGTCTGCGCAACTTTGAGCAGCGCCTTGTCCGCGAGAATGGAGTAGGCGCTCGTTATGCTCGAAACCTTGCGCTCGAAGTAGAGCGCGAGGCGCACGCCTTCATTTTCATTTCCGGCGTCTTCTTCCACCTGCTGGCGGTAGTAGAGGGCCCGCGTCCTGAGGATGTCGGCCCGGTCCTGCGCCACGTCGACGGGCAGGCGCGCCACGGTGCCGTCGGCGTTGAAGTTGAAGTCGGCAGCGAGCGATTTATAGGCTTCGTTGTTCGATTTATTGGCGAAGCTGCGTCCGTCGAGCGGATCGCTGGTCAGAATGCTGCGCAACGTGCCGTCGGAGACGTTGCTGAGACCGTAGGCCTTGACGACGTAGGCCTTGAGCCGCTGGTTGTTGAGCAGATCGTCGACTGAAGAGACCGTGAGAATCGTCTCGGCATAGTACTGGCTCTCGGCTTTGCCGAGCTTCCGGTCGCTCTCGCGTGCACCGATCTTGGCGTTATAGAGCGCGACAGTGTTCTTGGCGGCGTTCGCCGTCTGGACCTGTTTGACGCCTTGCGGGAAGCCGTCCGCATCGAAGTTGAAAGCCGATGCCAGTGCAGTGAAGCGCGGATCGCGCAGCAGGTTGGCATAGCTCGTCACGTTCTGCGGATCGCTGAGCAGCACCATCTTGATCTTTGACTTCGAGACCTCGCCGGGATCGATGCCATAGGAGGACAGCACGAACTTATAGAGCTTGCTGTCGTTCAGGAGGGAATCGACGTGTGACACGCCCCAGATAGCGTTCTGGTAGTATTGGATATCGAGCTTCTCGGTCCTGACCGCGTCGCCGTCGTAGTACTTGTTGAAAAGGGTCTTGAGCGCTTCCGCCTGATCGGGGTCCAGCGCCGGAACGCCGTCATCGAGCGATCCGTCGGTGTTGAAGTTGAAAGCTGCGGCGACAGCTTTGTACGCCACGCTCTTGTTGGCAGCGCTATCGGGATCCGAAAGGTCGCTGACGAGGATGTCCCGCATCGTCGCCGCCGACGTCAGTATCGGATTGAGCCCGGCGGCCGTGGCGACGAAGTCGCGCAGAAACATGTTGTCGACGAGATCGTCCACATTGGTGACGCTCGCCATCAACTGGTTGAAGTAGTCGGCCTTGAATGCGGCCCCTGCCGGCGACGCGTCCGTACTGGTCGCCTCGTAGTACCGCAGCATCGTCTTGCTGGACTGTTGCGAGGTTTGCGCGGAGCCGCCCGGCGCCACCGATCCGTCGGCCTCGAACGAAAACGCCGCCGCGAGGTTCTTGTACGCCACGCCGAGGCGATTGGCGGCGCTTTCGGGGTCGTCCAGATCGCTCGTCAGCACGTCGCGGATGGCGGATGCCGATGCAATGCTGGCGTCGATGCCGTGCGCCGTCAGAGCAAACTTGAAAAGGCGCTCGTCCGACAGCAGCTGGTCGACGGACGTAATGTTTCCGATCCGGTTGCCGTAGTAGGTGGCCTCGGAGGCTGCCGACTCGCCCTTGCGGGTCCGCGCCTGTGAATAGAGGCCGATCGTGGCATCTTCGCTGGCGGAATCCTGTGCAGTAACAACTCCGGGCTGCACACCGCCGCTCGGGGTGAAACGAAAGGCTTTTGCGAATTCCAGATAGCGTTTGTCGGCAAGCTTGTTGACGAAGCTGGCGCTGTCGTTGAGATCGCTCTCGAGGACCTTGCGCATGAAGGCCTTCGCGTAATCCATCTCCTCCAGGCCGAACGCCTTCATCGCGTATTTGAAGAGCCGGGTATCGGAGATGAAGTCGTCGACCGTCTTCACCTTGGAGATGTTCTCCAGGTAGTAGGACGTATTACGCGCAACCTGTGCTTGCTTTGCCGTGTTGCTGAGCGTGCGCTCGAGATTTGAGGTGACGAGGCGATAGCTGGCGAGGGTGGTGAGCACGGCAGGCCTTCCCGGTCAAAGGTGGCGAGAAGTTGCGCGTGTTTGCTTTCCTGAAGCTGGTGTCGCACTCGCCACAAATTCCCCCGGCGGCAGCCAGTTTCACGCAAGGAAGTGATGCTTCAACTCATAAGAGGATAAAATCACTTCGGATTCCCTCACGTGACCATTGTCATCGGCCTCCTGGTTACCCTGGGCTGCATGCTCGGCGGCTTCGTCGCAATGGGCGGCCACGTCGGCGTCATCTGGCAGCCGTGGGAATTCTTGATTATCGGCGGCGCGTCGCTCGGCACCTTTATCGTCGCTAACCCGGTAAAGACGATCAAGGATACCGGCGCAGGCATTAAAGAGGCATTTACCGGTCATGCCCCCGGGCGCCAGCAGTATCTCGAGGTGCTGGGTATCCTTTACTTTTTGATGCGGGAGCTGCGCAGCAAACCCCGCAACGAGGTCGAGGAGCACATCGACAGCCCCGACCAGTCGCCCCTGTTCCAGCGCTTCCCCTCCATTGCCGCCAACCGCGATCTGACGACGTTCATCTGCGATTATTGCCGTCTCATCATCATCGGCAACGCGAGAACGCACGAGATCGAGTCGCTGATGGACGAAGAAATCAACACCGTGCGAAGTGATAAAATGAAGCCTTACCACGCGCTGGTCACCGTGGGCGAAGGGCTTCCCGCGCTTGGTATTGTCGCTGCGGTTCTCGGCGTCGTAAAAGCCATGGGCGCCCTCGATGAGTCGCCCGAGGTGCTGGGTCACCTCATCGGTGCTGCGCTCGTCGGCACGTTCGCAGGCATTTTTCTGTCCTATGCCGTCGTGACGCCGGTTGCGAACAAGATCAAAACGCTGCGCGAGAAGCAGCTTCGCGCCTACGTTATCGTCAAGCAGACGCTGCTCGCCTTCATGAATGGAGCGATGCCGCAAGTGGCGCTCGAGCATGGCCGCAAGACCATCTCCGTCTATGAGCGCCCGTCCATTGACGATGTGGAGCAGATTGCGCTCAGCTCCAGCAGCACCGCCGGCGGGGAGTCGGCGGCCGCCGAGGCGGCCTGATAGATGGCACAGTCAGCTGCACAGCCGCGCAAGGGCCTCGACGGCCTCTTTGCTGGACCGCAGGACCTGGTCGAGCGCTTGCCGATGCTGCGCACGATCCTGCAGAAGACGGCGTCGTCGTGGATCGAGCGTATAGGCAGTATCTCCGCCACGGTGCCCGAGGTCGTTCTCGTCGGTGTCGAAAGCGGTCCCCCTGAGACGATGATTGCCTCGACGGCCAATCAGGCCATCGCCTGCGTGCTGGAGGCGCCGAACTGGAATGCGCGCATGATCCTGTGCGCCGAGTACGAGTTCGTCTTCACGATTGTCGAGATGCTGCTCGGCGGCGACGGCTCCGAGCCCGCGCCCATGTCGGATCGTCCGCTCACGAGGACCGAGCTTGGCCTCGCCCAGCTCGTGTTCGACCAGTTTGCGCTCTCCCTGGAGCAGGCGTTCGCAAAGGTGGCGCCGACGAATTTCGTCGCTGGTCCAGCGGCGGCGCGCGTGAGTTTCGATGTGCTCGGCCGCATGACGATGCCCATCGTCAGCGCAAAATACCATTTGTTCGCGCTGGGGTTCGGTGGCGGTATCACCCTGATGATGTCGCAATCGGTGCTCAGCCCGATGCGACATGAGCTTTCGCGTACGGCAGGCCCCGAATCGGTGCGGCCGGACCCCGCATGGAGCCAGAAGATCCAAAGCGAGGTTTCGCGTGCGAACGTCGAGCTCGTTGCCGTGCTCGACGAGCAGGAGCTGTCCCTAGCGGATATCGCGCGCTTCGCCGTCGGGCAGGTGCTGCCGCTGGGAGCATCGCCCGATAGCGTGCTGCGTGTCGAAAGCAACGGCCAGCCGCTGCTCAACTGCGAGATCGGAAAGTCCAATGGGGTTTATGCGCTGCGTATTCGCGACTTCGTCGATCAGGAGCGGGAGTTCATGAACGACATCCTTGCCGGCTAGCTCCGGTTCGGCGGGCGGAACGCATTGCGAAGGAAATAAGATGTCGAACTTCGATCCTCTGAACATGCAGAATGAAGGCGCGCCGGGTGCTCTTCCCGAGCAGGGCTACCCCACGCCGCCCGCCGGTGCGCCCACCTACGAGGCTGCGCCGAACGTGGCGGGTGCTGCCGGCACCGAGGGGCTGAGCCTCGATACGATCATGCGCATTCCGGTGACGGTGAAGATCGTCCTCGGCTCCGCATCGATGCCGGTCGCCGCATTGATGAAGCTGGGGCGTGGCGCACTCATCCCCCTCGACCGCAAGCTCGGCGAACCCGTCGATGTGATCGTGAACGGCCGTGTCGTGGCACGCGGGGAGGTGGTGGTCATGGACGACGACCCATCGCGTCTCGGTATTTCGCTGACCGAGGTCGTCGGACCGTCCAGCGTTGAAAATCTGCCGTAACGGGACACCATGGCCGTCTCCTCCTACTCCCGCAGCGGATCCAAGCGCAACGTGCTTTCCGGCCCCGAGAAGGTCGGAATTCTGCTGCTTGCGCTCGGAAAATCGCGGGCTGCGCAAATTCTGCGCCGTCTGGAGCCCGAGGAGCTGCGCCTTCTCACCCGTTCGAGTTCCCGTTTGCGCCCCGTAACCTCCGATGAGGTGGAAGCGCTGATCGAGGAGTTTGCGGACAACTTCAAGGGAGGCGTCAACTTCGCCGGCACGGCCGACGAGGTGAAGAACCTGCTCACCGATGTGATGAGCGAGGACGAGATCGCGCAGTACATGCGCGATCAGCCGACCGAATCTCAGCCCGTATGGGACCGGCTGGTCCCGCTGCGCGACAACGTTCTGCAGCCGCTGATCCTCAAGGAGCATCCTCAGACCATCGCGGTGATCCTGTCGCGCATCGATTCGAACGTCGGTGCGCGCCTTCTGCGCACGCTCGAGCCGGAGATGCGCCACTCTCTTCTGCGCCGCATGCTCGGCCTCAAGGGGGTGGCCGATTCGGCCATGGCGGCTATCGAGAACGGTGTGCGCGAAGACTTGCTGGCGACGATGCTTGCGGCGCCCAATCCGGAGACGCGCAAGACGATCGCCGGCATCCTCAATAAACTCGACGGCTCGCAGGCGAACGAAATCCTGAAGAGCATCGCGGCGACGCGCCCCGAGGACGCCAACGAACTCAAGAGCATGCTCTTCTCGTTCGCCGACATCGCCAACCTCAAGCCCCGCGCGCGCTCACTCATCATCGAGAAAGTTCCGACGGAACAGGTGGTTCTGGCGTTGAACGGCGCCGATCCGCACCTGCAGGATGCCGTGCTTTCGACGCTGACGGCGCGCGTCCGCCGCATGGTCGAAGCAGAGCTCGAGGCGGCTCCGCCCGCGCGCTCGCGCGACGTCGAAGAGGCGCGCCGCGGCATTGTCGCGACCGTTCTCAACCTCATGGCACGCGGCGAGATCACGCTCGAGGATCGCGTCGGCGAGGGCGACGAGATCGATTGACGGATAGAAAGTGCTTCCGGAAAAGTGGGCACCGGTTTTCCGATAAGAAGCACGGCTAGGTGAGAGTGCTTCCGGAAAAGTGGGCACCGGTTTTCCGATAAGAAGCACGGCTAGGTGAGAGTGCTTCCGGAAAAGTGGGCACCGGTTTTCCGATAAGAAGCACGGCTAGGTGAGAGTGCTTCCGGAAAAGTGGGCACCGGTTTTCCGATAAGAAGCACGGCTAGGTGAGAGTGCTTCCGGAAAAGTGGGCACCGGTTTTCCGATAAGAAGCACGGCTAGGTGAGAGTGCTTCCGGAAAAGTGGGCACCGGTTTTCCGATGAGAAGCACGGCCAAACAATATTCTAGAGCCGTTCTGCGTTTCTACCTAACCGGAACGGATCGAGATGGCAGGCAGCGACGAGGACAAGGCAAGTAAAACAGAAGAGGCATCCGAAAAGAAAATTCGCGATGCCCTCGAAAAGGGCAACGTCCCTTTTTCGAAAGAGCTGACGACGTTCGCCTCTCTCACCGGGCTCATTCTTGTCACGAGCTTTCTGATCGTCTCCAACGCGATCGAGCTTGCCGCGTCCCTCAAGGGTTTCATCGACGATCCCGGCCGTTGGCCGCTGGAGAATACCGCCGATGTCGTTCAGGTATTCGGCGTCGTCAATCTCGACGCCGCACGCCTCGTATTGCCGGCCATTCTCGTGCTGGCGTTCGCCGGCATCGCGAGCTCGCTCATCCAGAACACCCCGCGCATCGTCGTTGATCGCATACAACCGAAGCTCTCCCGGATTTCGATCAAATCCGGTTGGAAGCGTATCTTCGGCGTGCAGGGTTGGATCGAGTTCCTGAAAGGCACCTTCAAGCTGACCGCGCTTGCTGTTCTCGCACTGCTGCTCGTCAACGCCGCGCGCTACGAGGTGTTCAACTCGCTGGTCATGTCGCCCTATATGCTGCCCAGTCTCCTGCAGAGCATGTCGGTGCGCCTGTTCGCTTCGGTGGTGGCCGCCCTCGTCGTCATGGTCGCGCTCGATGTCCTGTGGACGCGCTTCCATTGGCGGCGCGAGCTTCGCATGACCAAGCAGGAGGTGAAGGACGAGCACAAGCAGTCGGACGGCGATCCCATCGTCAAGTCCCGTATGCGCTCTCTGGCGCGCGACCGCGCCCGCAAACGCATGATCTCGCGGGTGCCGGAAGCCACCGTTGTCATCGCCAACCCCACGCATTACGCGATCGCGCTGCGCTATATCCGCACGGAAAACCATGCCCCCGTCGTCGTCGCGAAGGGTCTAGACCTCATTGCACTGAAAATTCGCTCGATCGCCGAGGAACACGACATTCCGGTGGTGGAAGACAAGCTTCTCGCAAGGTCGCTGTACGACAAAGTTGATGTCGATCAGCTTATTCCCACCGAGTTCTACAGGGCCGTTGCAAACGTGATTCTATATATCATGTCACGCGGGAAACCGATGCAGTCAGGCGGGCCGCACCGATGATGAAGCAACCTAACAAGTTTACGTACGAGCGTGAGCGGGCATTGGGCCACGGTATTCGCGAGCTGGCATCGGACTTACGCCTCGTCGAGCCGGGCGATTACATCAACTACGTCCGCACCGAGCGATTTGCGAACATCGCCCATATCGTCTCGTCGTCCGCCGAGCTGTTCTTCAAACCGGGGACGATTTCGTTCGGCCATTCGGGTGACGTCGCCGTGAGCTGGGATGAGCCGCCCACCGTCGCGCTCGACATGGAATTCAGCCATCGGCGCGTCAACGTCTACTTCCGGTTGATTCTCGCCGACGAGCGCGCAGGTGTCGAAATCACCTACGTCGCCTTCGAAGGTGCCTCCGAGGAGCCGGATGAAAACACCCGCCGGCTCGTCGAGGCGATCGCCGATGCCCGTTTGATGCCCGTACCCGAGCCCGACGACGCCTTCCTGGTGGCCGAGCGACAGCTGGCGACAAGCCTCGGACAAGCTTAGCCCGTTACTCCTCGGTGAGGATAAAGGACGGCTACCGGCATGAGCTCCATATATCTTTTCGATGTCGCCTCCCAGCGGAGCCACTGGCTTTCGCTGCGTCAGGAAACGGTTTCCGGCAACATCTCCCATGCCAACACGCCGGGCTACACCGCACGCGACGTACAACCTTTTGAGGAAGTCCTGCAGTCGGTGCGGCCGGAGCTGGCGACCAGCGATCCGGCGCACATGAAGTATGCGAGCGGTCCCGCAGAGACGATCGCACGCGACGATGAGACCGCCTGGCATGTCTTTAACTCCGGCAACTCCGTCAGCCTCGAGAAGGAGGTCGTCAAAGCCGGTGAGATCAACGGTGCCTTTGCGTTGAATACCAACGTGGTGAAAGCATTCCACCGCATGCTGCTAACCAGCGCGAAGGGCTAAGACGTTGTCCGATCCACTCCAGGTATCACAAAAGATTTCCGCCGCCGGTCTTGATGCGCAATCGCATCGGATGCGCATCATCGCCGAGAACCTGGCGAACGCGCAATCGACCGCCACGACGCCCGGCGGCGATCCGTATGCAAGAAAGACAGTCGTCTTCTCCAATCGGTTCGACGACGTGTTGGGAACCAACATCGTCGGTGTCGACCAGATCGGTAAGGATCCCGCGCCGTTCCGCATCGAGCGCAATCCGACCCATCCGGCGGCCGATGCAAACGGCAACGTCAAATACCCCAATGTGAACATGCTGATCGAAATGGCCGATATGCGCGAGGCAAACCGCTCGTATGAGGCCAACCTTCAGATGATGAAGCAGTCGCGCGCCATGGTGATGATGACCGTCGACCTGCTGAGGAGCACATAGTCATGCTGGATCAAATTGTTCCCGCGCTTACGGGTATCGGTCAAAGCGCGCCCGTCCAGGCCGACGCCACCATCCGGTCGCGTCCTGCAGCCGCCTCCGACGCTTCGAGCGATTTCGGCAGCATGCTGTCGCGGATGACGACCGATGCCATCGATACGCTGAAGAACGCCGAGGCGGTTTCCATCGCCGGCATCAGGGACAAGGCATCGGTACAGCAGGTGGTCGAATCGGTCATGGCCGCCGAACAGTCGCTGCAGACGGCCGTCGCCGTCCGCGACAAGGTCGTCGCCGCGTATCTCGAAATCAGCCGCATGGCAATCTAAGGAAGCCGATCATGAGAGCGCTTGCCATCGCAGCGACGGGTATGAATGCGCAGCAGTTGAACGTCGAGGTGATCGCGAACAACATCGCGAACATCAACACGACGGCATTCAAGCGCGCCCGCGCCGAGTTCACCGACCTTCTCTATCAGCCCGAGCGTCCCGCCGGCGTGCCGAACCGCGGCAACCAGAACCCCATTCCGGAAGGCGCACAGATCGGTCTCGGTGTTCGCAACGCCGCCATCCGCAACCTGCATATCCAGGGCGCGCTGACGAGCACGAGCAACAAGCTCGACGTCGCCATCAATGGCCGCGGCTGGTTCCAGATCGAAGGCGATAACGGCGAGACGTTCTATACGCGCGCCGGCACGTTCAACAAGAACGCCGAAGGCCAGATCGTCACCATCGACGGCAATCTCCTCATGCCGCAGATGACCGTGCCGCAGGACACCACCGAGATCATCATCAATAAGACGGGCGAGGTGTTCGCGCGCATCGGCACGCAGGTCGATCTGCAGTCGCTCGGCCAGATCACACTGGCGAACTTCGCCAATGACGCGGGCCTCGAGCCCATGGGCGGCAATCTCTACCGCGAGACCACCGCCTCCGGAGCGCCCGTGGTCGGTATCCCCGGCGATCCGAGCTTCGGCACCGTCGAGCAGGGCTATCTGGAATTGTCGAACGTCGATCCGGTGAAAGAGATCACCGAGCTCATCACCGCGCAGCGCTCCTACGAGATGAACTCCAAGGTCATCCAGGCCGTGGACGAAATGTACAGCACCGTTTCGAGAAGGTAGCCATGACCGCCCTTTCGTTCGGATCCCGACTGCTGCACGTCGCCGTATTCGTTGCGGCGACGTTTTTCGCCGGTGCGCATTCCGCCCGCGCCGATCACGTTCAGTTGCCGGTTCCGCGCGTCACGATCTATCCCGGCCAGGTGATCGACGGGGGCATGCTGGTCGACCGCGCCTTCCGGCTGAACGGCGCGAAGTCGGTGACGATGTCGAAGGACGACCTGATCGGAAAAGTCGCGCGCCAGACGCTGCTGCCGGGGCGCCCGGTCAACAACGATGCGGTGCGCGCGCCTCACACCATCACGCAGGGCCAGGCGGCGACCGTAGTGTTCCAGAGCGGCGCGCTGACCATCACCGCGACCGCCGTGGCGCTCCAGAATGGCGGCACGGGCGATGTCGTGTCCGTCCGCAACGTCGACAGCGGCCGCATCATCAAGGGCACGGTCGGAGCCGATGGCTCAGTGCACGTGGGTGACGAATGAAGCGCAGCCTCGGCATCGTCGGACTTCTTTGCGCGTTCCTGCTCACGATTCCGGGAGCTTCGTACAGCGCCGACGTCGGCCGTCGCTTCGATGGTGACATGGGCCCCTCCGGCCTGCCCCAGTTCGGCAACCCGACGCGCATCAAGAATGTCGTATCCGTGCAGGGCGTGCGCCCCAATCAGCTTGTCGGATATGGCCTCGTCATCGGCCTCAACGGCACGGGCGATAGCCTGCGCAACTCGCCTTTCACCCAGCAGTCGCTGCAGGCGATGTTGGACCGCCTCGGCGTCAACATTCGCAAGCAGAACACCCGCACACGCAATTCTGCGGCGGTCGTCGTCACGGCCGAGCTGCCCGCGTTCGCGCAGACCGGCACCACCATCGACGTGACGGTGTCGTCCCTCGGCGATGCGACGTCGCTGCTGGGCGGCACGCTCGTCATGACCGCGCTCTACGGTGCCGACAATCTCGTCTATGCCGCAGCGCAAGGCCCACTGACGGTCTCCGGCTATCAGATCACCGGCGCCGCCCAGACGATGACGCAGAACGTTCCCACCTCCGGCCGTATTCCCAATGGCGCGCTGGTGGAGCGTGAAGCGCCCGGCCAGTTCCTCGAGGTCGATTTCCTCGGCCTCGAGCTGCGCAACCCCGACTTCGCAACAGCCATTCGCATTTCCGATGCGATCAACGCCTACGGAATCGACCGCTTCGGCATGGAGCTCGCGCGCGCCGCGGACCTGCGCAGCGTCGCCGTGCGCCGTCCCCCGAACATGTCGCCAACGCGCCTGATGGCCGAGATCGGCGAGCTCATCGTCGAGCCGGACGTTCCCGCCCGCGTAGTCGTGGACGAGCGCACGGGCACGATCGTGATCGGCCGCGATGTGACGATCTCGACGGTCGCGGTCAGCCACGGCAACCTGACTGTCACCGTCACCGAGACGCCGCAAGTATCGCAACCGCTGCCGTTCTCCGAAGGGCAAACCGTCGTTACGCCGGAAACGAACATTGCCAGCTACGAGCAGGGCGGCGCCCTGCGCATCATACGCGGCACCAGTCTCAACGTGCTCGTGCGCGGTCTGAATAAGATGGGACTGAAGCCGCAGGGCATCATCGCGGTGTTGCAGGCCATTAAGACCTCCGGTGCACTCCAGGCCGACTTCGTGGTGCAATGATGGCTGATGCCGGTGGGAAGCCTGGCCTTTTCGCAGTCGTCGGCGCGCTCCTCGCGAGCGTGCTTTTGGCTGCCCTGCCGGCAGCGGCTCAGGATGGCTGGGAGCCGCTCGTTTCGCGCCCCGCGATAAAACCGTACGATCCGCCGCCGACATCCCCCTCGCACGCTCTCGCGAAGGCGGCACGGTCCATCCCGACGGCACGTGTCGCGCCGCGTCCGCCCGTGCCGCAGATGAAGCCTGCGGCAGTGAAAAAGGCAACGCCGGCGATCCCGCCCATACCGGAGGGCACGCCCATCCCCGTCGACGGCGACGACATCATCACCGGATCCGTCGACCAGTTTCCCGCGCGCGCGCCCCTGGCTATCGAGGATTCGGCCCGGCTGTTCGCGGAAAGCGGCGGGATCACGTCGAGCCCGATCACTACGGGTGCCATCGACGGGCCAAACTCCGACCTCGCGAAAAGCTATTGCGTCGCCATATCGAGCGCGGCCGCCGACGCGCGCATCGCGGTGCAGAAGGCAAAGCTTGCCGAGATCGAGAAGCAGATCAGCCAGCGTATCGCCGCGCTGGAAGCCAAGACCGCCGAATATAAGTCGTGGGTCGACCGCCGCGATCAGTTTCTGAAGCGCGCGAACAATTCCCTCGTCAAGATCTATACGCAGATGGAGCCGGACGCGGCGGCGCTGCAACTCGTCGAGATGGACGAGGAGACGGCCGCTTCCCTGCTGCTGAAGCTCGAGCCGCAGAACGCCAGTGCGATCCTGAATGAGATGGTGCCCGATAAGGCCGCGCGTCTCGCCGGTACCATTTCCGGCTCTGCGCGCGTGAAGCGTCCCACCATTCCGCAGCCTGTTGCAGCACCTCAGCGGCCCGCCCAGGAAGGCGTGCCGCAGCCCGTGCCGGAGCGAGCCTACCCAGACGGGGGAAGATCATGATGACGAGGCTCGCACTCATCTCGGTCATGGCCGTACTCATGGGCGCGTGCGCGGTGGACGTGCGCGACTTCAACCGCGAGCCGCACATGACACCCGTAGGCAGCGGCATGGTGCCCAAGCGCGTCGCGATGATCACCGAGCCTTCGCCCGAGAACGTCTACCGGGGCAATTCATCGATCTGGCAGGATAGTCGCGCGGATCTTTTCTCGGACATGCGCGCCCGGCGGATCGGCGACACGGTCACCGTGAAGATCTTCATCAAGGACAAGGCATCTATTGCCAACGATTCCGAGCGCAAGCGCGATGCTTCGAACACGCTCGGCTTCGACTATGCCTACGAGTTCAGCTCGAAGGATTCCACGATCCCCTATCAGGCCGGGCTCGACGTAAACACCAAATCCCGCACCCGCACCAAGAGCGAAGGCGGTATCGAGCGCTCCGAGAAGATCGAGCTGCTCGTTGCGGCGGTCGTGTCCGACGTGCTCCCCAACGGCAATCTCGTGATCAGCGGCTCGCAGGAGGTCCGCGTCAACTTCGAGATGCGGGTGCTCAACGTCGCCGGCATCGTCCGGCCGTTGGATATCGCCGCCGACAACACCATCGTCTACGAGAAAATCGCAGAGGCGCGTATTTCTTACGGCGGCCGTGGTCGCCTGATGGAGGTGCAGCAGCCGCCATGGGGGCAGCAGCTCGTCGACAACCTCTCTCCGTTCTGAGCGGCGGGCGGCTGCGATGTCGATGGTGGGCACAGACGGAAAATCGGCTGAACCGGGCCCCGAGCCTCAGGGTCAGCCATCGATGCTCTACTTCATCGCCATCGTGGTGCTGCTGACGCTTGTCGCTGCCGGCGTCGGCTATTTCAGCGGTAAGCAGCTTCTCTCGACCGCGCAGGAGACAACCGCGAAACGCGAGGACAACGCGGGATATCTCGGCGAGCGCTTCCGCATGGAGAGCTCGAAGCTGCGCCCGCTCGCACCCATCGTCACCAATCTCACGGGACCGGGCGAGACCTGGATCCGGATTGAATCCTCGCTCGTGTTCAACGAGGTTCCCGACGATGTGGATGCCCTGAGCGTGCGGATCACCGAGGATATCGTCGCGTTTCTGCGCACCGTCAAAGTGAGCGATATAGAGGGGCCGATCGGATTCCAGCACCTCAGCGAGGATCTCAACGATCGCGTGCGCGCCCGCAGCGACGGCAGCGTGCGCGAGATCATCATCCAGGGGCTGATTGTGGAATGAAACGCATTCTGCTGATCGGCGCATTGCTGCTGGTGGGCACGCTCGGCGCCTCCGCCCAGCAGTTGCCGGGTCTGGAACAGCTTCTGCCCCCCGGCGATGCCTCCGCAGCCGGACGCATGGTGCAGCTCGTGCTGCTCATCACCGTGCTGTCCGTCGCGCCGGGCATCCTCATCATGGTGACGTGCTTCACGCGCTTCGTCATCGCGCTGTCGTTCCTGCGGGCGGGCATCGGCCTGCAGACCACGCCCGCGAATCTCATTCTCATCAGTCTCGCACTTTTCATGACGCTCTACGTCATGGCACCGACGTTCGACCGCGCCTGGGAGAACGGCGTCTCGCCGCTGATCGAGAACAAAATCACGGAAGCGGAGGCCTATGAGCGCATCACCGCGCCGTTCCGCACGTTCATGATGGCAAACGTGCGCGACAAGGACCTGAAGCTCTTCAACGACCTCGCCCACGAATACCTGTGGCCCAAGCAAAATGGCGCCGAAGGCACCCCGACACCGCCTCCCGTGACGCCGCCCGACGGCCAGATAGAGCTGCGCGTTCTCATACCGGCCTTCATGATCTCGGAGTTGCGGCGCGGATTCGAAATCGGCTTCCTGATGGTGCTGCCGTTTCTGGTCATCGACATGATCGTGGCAACGCTCACGATGTCGATGGGCATGATGATGCTCCCGCCGACAGTCATCTCGTTGCCCTTCAAGATTCTCTTTTTCGTGCTGATCGACGGCTGGAATCTGCTCGTCGGCGGCCTCATCCGTTCGTATGCGTAAAAATGACCACCGCGTTAACCATTCGGCAATCTGCCCGTGCCAAGAATCATGGCAGCGTTGCCTATGAGTAAAAAACTCGACGACAGGTTGGGCCCACGGGCCCAAAGGCATGATGCCGTACTGTCGTGCCGGCAACGATCCGGCATGTCCCATTAACCACTTCGATCATAGGGACAGCCAACCATGGCGAGTATTAACACGAACGTCGCCGCGCTGACGGCATTGCGCGCGCTGACGCACACGAACACCTCTCTCGAGCAGACCCAGAACCGCATCTCGACCGGCCTGCGCGTCAACGACGCCTCCGACAACGCCGCCTACTGGGCGATCGCGACCACGATGCGCTCCGACAGCAAGGCCCTGTCCGTCGTGCAGGATTCGCTGGGCCTCGGAGCCGCCACGGTCGATACCGCCTACGCCGGCATCAATTCGGCCATCGGCCTGGTCGACCAGATCAAGCAGAAGCTTCTGAGCGCCCGCGGTGAAGGCGTCGACCGCTCGAAGATCCAGAAGGAAATCACCGAGCTGCAGGGTCAGCTCCGCGGCATCGCCGACGCCGCCGTCGTCCCCGGCGCCGAGAACTGGCTGTCGACCGACTCGAGCGTGCCAGGCTACAATGCGCTGAAGAGCATCGTGTCGTCGTTCACGCGCGTCAACGCCTCGGTCTCCGTTCAGACCATCGGCGTCGATACCACGAACATCAAGCTCTATGATGCGAGCCCCGCTGCGGTCACTGGCACCACCACGGGCACGTTTACCGCGGCTGCAGCCACTTTCGCCGTGTCGGTCGGTGGCAACGCCGTTGGCACCATCACCACCACGACGGGTTCGACGCTCAACAGCATCGCTGCCGATATCAACGCCCTCGGCGCTGGCATCACCGCGACCGTAAATGGCACGCAGCTCGCCTTCACGAACAACAACGGTGCGGCCGTTACGTTCGCCGCCGGCTTCGCAACGGGTACCGGCCTGACCGCTCCGCCCCTTGGCGCAGCAGGCACCGGCGTCGTTTATGGCAACACGACGGGTACGTTCGCTGCCGCCGCCGCCGGTCCCATCAACATCACCGTGGGCGGCAGCACGGTGGGCAGCTTCTCCACCACGACGAACTCTACGCTTGCCAGCATCGCCGCCGATATCAACGCCCTCGGCATTGAGGGTCTCAGCGCGGCGGTGAAGGGTAACCAGCTCACGTTTGCCAACCGTACCGGCGGAGCAGTCGCCTTCAGCGGCGCGTTCTCTGGCTTGACGGGGCCGTCGATGGCTGCCCCGGCTGCGTCCAACAGAGGTGTTCTCGATAGCTCCATCATCGACACCTTCAACGGCACCAACTGGGTGAGCTACAGCGTCACCGATCTCGACATCTCGGCGCTGACCAACAGCACCGTGGACCTTAAGACCCTTGAAGCCCTGATCGGCGGTGTCGACGCTCAGCTCGGCAAGCTGACGGATGCGGCCACGAACCTCGGTTCGGTCAAGTCGCGCATCGACCTGCAGAAGGACTTCGCGAAGAACCTCATGGATACGCTCGACACGGGCATCGGCCAGCTCGTCGACGCGGACATGAACGAGGAATCGACGCGACTGCAGGCACTGCAGGTGAAGCAGCAGCTCGGCATCCAGGCCCTGTCTATTGCCAACGCTTCGAGCCAGAGCATCCTGCGTCTCTTCCAGTAAAATAGAAGCGCATAGGATAAAAATTGGGCCAAGCTCTTACGGGAGCTTGGCCCTTGCGATTCCTGAATCTGGCGGCCGTCGCTGACGTGCGTCAACGCCGTGGGTTTCTCTTAACCCAGTTCTCCCGCGCCGAGAGGCGGCGCAAGGCCTATTAATCCCGCCGCAAGCATTGTTCTTTAAAGCCTAAGGCACGACAGGTTGGGCCCACCGGCTCAAGGGCATGAAGCCGAACTGTTGTGCCGGAAATGATCCGGTATGTCCCCCCAGTTTGTACGTCTAGTCAGTAACTCAGGGACAAAACCTCCATGGCGAGTATCAATACCAACGTCGCCGCGCTGACGGCATTGCGCGCGCTGACGTCCACGAACACTGCTCTCGAGCAGACCCAGAACCGCATCTCGACCGGCCTGCGCGTCAACGACGCCTCCGACAACGCCGCCTACTGGTCGATTGCCACCACGATGCGCTCCGACAGCAAGGCCCTGTCCGTCGTGCAGGACTCGCTCGGTCTCGGCGCCGCGACCGTCGATACCGCTTACGCCGGCATCAACTCGGCGATCGGCATTGCCGATCAGATCAAGCAGAAGCTTCTCAGCGCCCGCGGTGAGGGTGTCGACCGCTCGAAGATCCAGAAGGAAATCACCGAGCTGCAGGGCCAGCTCCGCGGCATCGCCGACGCCGCCGTCGTTCCCGGCGCCGAAAACTGGCTGTCGACCGACTCGAGCGTGGCTGGCTACAACGCCACGAAGAGCATCGTGTCGTCCTTCACCCGCGTCAACGGCACTGTGTCCGTTCAGACGATCGGCGTCGATACGTCGAACATCAAGCTCTATGACGGAAACTCCACGCCGGTCACCGGCACCACCACGGGCACGTTCGCCGCGGCTGCCGGCAACTTCACCCTGTCGGTCGGCGGCAACGCCGTCGGCTCCGTTACCACCACGACGGGTTCGACGCTCAACAGCATCGCTGACGATATCAACGCCCTCGGCGCTGGCATCACCGCGACGGTGAGCGGCGGACAGCTCGCCTTCACGAACAACAACGGTGCGGCCGTCACGGTCAACGGCGCCTTCGCGACGGCCACCGGCCTCACCGCTCCGACCCTCGGCGCGGCGAACACCGGCGTCGTTTACGGCAACACGACGGGTACGTTTGCTGCCGCCGCCGCCGGCCCCATCAACATCACCGTGGGCGGCAGCACGGTGGGCAGCTTCTCCACCACGACGAACTCTACGCTTGCCAGCATCGCCGCCGACATCAACGCCCTCGGCATCGATGGCCTGACGGCGGCAGTCAATGGTTCGCAGCTGACGTTTGCCAACCGTACCGGCGGAGCAGTCGCCTTCAGCGGCGCGTTCTCTGGCTTGACAGGCCCGTCGATGGCCGCCCCGGCTCCCGCAGCCAAGGGCACTCTGGATAAGGCCATCATCGACACGTTCAGCGACGGCCGCTGGACCAGCAGCAGCGTGACCGATCTCGACATCTCGGCGTTGACCAACAGCGCGGCCGATGCGGCGACCCTCGACACCATGATCGCGGGCGTCGACGCTCAGCTCGGCAAGCTGACGGATGCGGCCACGAACCTCGGTTCGGTCAAGTCGCGCATCAGCCTGCAGAAGGACTTCGCCCGGAGCCTCATGGACACCCTTGAGGCGGGCATTGGCCAGCTCGTCGACACGGACATGAACGAGGAATCGACGCGGCTGCAGGCGCTGCAGGTGAAGCAGCAACTCGGCATCCAGGCGCTGTCTATCGCCAACAGCTCGAGCCAGAGCATCCTCAGCCTGTTCCGGTAAGGCAACAAACGACAATAATCGGAAGAGCCAAGCCCTAGGAAAGGGCTTGGCTCTTCTGGCGCAATTTTCGCGCAAGGTTCCCCGCCAAAGATCACCCGGCAATCCATAAGCCGGGAATCGAACTGTTGGGGAGCGTCATGGTCTGGAGCGAACAGCTCAAGCAATTGTGGACCAACCTGTTGGCCCTCGGGCCGCGACGGCTCGGGGTTCTCGGCCTCGTGGGTTTCACGGTGTTCCTCGCCGTCGGCCTCGGCAGCTACTATTTGAGCCGCCCCGAGTACGAAACGCTCTATGCGGGACTGGAATCGCAAGACGCTGCGCGCATCGGTGCGGCGCTGCATGAATCCGGCATCTCCTTCGACGTCAATCCGGAAGGAACCGCCGTCCTGGTGCATCCGGGGCAGGCCTCTCGCGCGCGCATGCTGCTGGCGGAAAAGGGCCTGCCGAGCAGCGCCAGCGCCGGCTATGAGCTCTTCGACAAGATGGGCGCGATCGGCCTCACCTCTTTCATGCAGGAGATCACCCGCGTGCGCGCTCTCGAAGGCGAGATCGGCCGCACTGTCCAGGGCATGAAAGGCGTGCGTGCGGCGCGCGTGCATATCGTCATGGCGGATACGGGATCGTTCCGCCGCAGTACGCAGCAGCCATCCGCCTCCGTGGTCATCCGCACCGATTCATCGGCTGATTTTTCGTCCGCGCAGGCGATCCGTCACCTTGTCGCCGCGGCTGTGCCGGGCCTGACCGTCGATAAGGTGCGCGTCCTCAGCACCGATGGCACGGTGCTCGCCTCGGGAGACGGCTCGTTCAACACCGCGCCCACCAAGATGCTGGAGCTGGAGCGCACGGTCGCAACCGAATTGAAGCAGAACGTGAGTGAGACGCTCGCGCCCTACATCGGTATCGACAACTTCCAGCTCAGTGTGGCCGCCCGTCTCAACATCGACAAGCGCCAGATCAACGAGACCGCGTTCGATCCGGAATCGCGCTTCGAGCGCTCACGCCGCACCATCAAGGAGCGGTCGAACTCGCGCGATGCGGGCAACACCCAGCCGGTGGGCGTCGACCAGAACCTCCCCGCGGAGCAAACGCAGGGCACAGGAGGCGACAACTCCTCTTCCCGTTCGAGCGACCGCAAGGAGGAGCTGAAGAACTTCGAGGCGAACTCCAAAACGACGTCCACCGTCAGCGACGGTTATCGCATCGATGCGCTCACCGTTGCGGTGGTCATAAACCGCAAGCGGCTCGAGGCATTGCTGGGGCAGGGCGCCACGCAGGAGGCGATCGACGTCAAGCTGAAAGAGGTGGAGAGCCTCGTTGCCTCGGCCACCGGCGCCGACATGAAGCGCGGAGACCGCATCACGGTCGCGGCGGTCGAGTTCATGCCGCGGTCCGAGATGCTCGAGGCGCTGCCGGACGCCGGCATCACGGCTTACCTCTATGATCAGATGGGCACGCTGGTGAAGGCATTGGCGGTGCTCGGCGCGGCCGTCATCCTCGCCTGGTTCGGCCTGCGACCCGCGGCGCGGATGCTGCTGGAGTTCCAGCCGACGCCGGCGATGGCGGTTGCCGCGGCGGAGGCTGGCGAGCTGCCGTTCGAGCCGCAGATTGCACCCGCCTTTGCAGTCGAATCGCCGTTTGCCACGGCGGCGATGGATGATGACGACACGACGCCCGATCTCATCAGCGACCTCACGAGCCAGATAAACCGCACGCCGCAGAAGCGGCTCGAGCAGATGGTCGACTTCGATGAGGATCAGGCCATCGCCATCATGAGGCAATGGCTACGCGGAGGACAGCAGGCGTGAGCGGGGTGCCGATCGCCAACTTCCTGGTCGATTTTGGCAACAAGGATCTTTCCCTGGAGCTCGCCCCCGCGACGCTCAGCCCGGTGCTCCCAATCGCCGAGGAAGTAAACTGGGCCGAGCGTACCGAGGAGGCGCACGCGCGCGGCTTCGAGGAAGGCCGTCAGGCTGCCGAAGCCGAGATGGAGACGCGCCTTGCGGAGTGCAAAGCAGAGACCGAGCGGGAAATCGCAGCGGCCCGTGCCGCCTGGTGTGCAGAAGCGGGACCCCAGCTCGCCGCGCAGTTCAGCACTGCCGTGCGCGAGATGGAGGATCGTGTCACCGACGCGATCGAGCGCATATTGAGGCCGTTCCTTGTCAGCGCAGTGCGCCGGCATGCGGTCAATGAGCTGCGCACCACGCTGGAAGATTTGATCGGCAAGAATCCCGGCGTCGCCCTGGAGATCTCCGGCCCCGAGGATCTGCTGGAAGCTGTGCGTGAAAGCCTCCCCGAGTCGTTGAAAGAAGTCAGCTACGCCGCCAATGACGCACGCGAAATTCAGGTGAAGGCTGGCACCGCGCTGATCGAAACGCGCATATCGAACTGGCTCGAGACCATCGCGGGACAAACCGAATGAGCAGCCCCCCGAATGAAGGCGAGGAGGACACACGCCAGCACGAGCTCGTTATCATCCGCCGCCGCGGCCACGACGAGGACGCGCCCCACAAGGGCGGCGTCTGGAAGATCGCGCACGCTGATTTCATGACCGCGCTCATGGCGTTCTTCCTCGTCATGTGGCTCATCAACGCCACGGACGAGAAGACGATTTCCGGCGTCGCCAATTACTTCAACCCCATGCGCATGAGCGACTCGACGACGCGGCCCAAGGGTGTTTTCACCATGGATGCCGGCAGCTCGAAGGATGCCGGCGAAGGCACGGCAGCAGAATCGAACGACCCCGGCAAGGAAGGGCGGCCGCGGGGAAAGGGCAAAGCGAAAGGCGGCGAGGCCGCGCTCTTCGACGATCCCATGGCGGCGCTGGATGGATTAGCCGCAGAGGCGCCGCAGGAGAATGCGGCCAACGCTGCAGCGAAGGGAGATCCCGACGGACACAAGGTCGAAGAGGCGTTCCGCGATCCCTTCGATCCGGATTCGCGCTATGCGCCGACGAAAGAGGAAGAGGCCAAGCACGCGGCGGAAGCCGGCGCGGCCGGCGGCGACGCTGGCGAGGGGCCTGCCGGTGCGCGCGTAGCCGCGAGCGCCGAAGTGCCCGCCGATCTCGTCCAGCTCGTCGAGAAGCTGGTCGAGGAGACCGGTTTTTCGGCCTTGCCCGCGGTCGAGATCAAGACGAGCGAGGAAGGCATTCTCATCAGCCTCAGCGACCAGCAGGATTTCGAGATGTTCGGACTGGCGTCCGCACGCCCGAAGCCGGAGCTGGTCGTATTGATGGAGAAACTCGGCAACGTGCTGCTGGAACGCACCGAGCCCATCGTTATTCGCGGCCATACCGACAGCCGCAAGTTCAAGGCCGGCGGCTCCGACAACTGGCGCCTTTCCAGCTCGCGCGCGCAGATGGCCTATTACATGCTGATGCGTGCCGGTGTGCCCGACGAGCGCATTGATCGCATCGAGGGCCACGCCGACCGCGAGTTGAAGAATCCCGATGATCCGCTGGCGGGCGAGAACCGGCGCATAGAAATCCTGCTGCAGAGGGGTAAATCCTGATGCAGCGCTCAGCTCTCGGCATCATCGCCGTGTTTGGGCTTGGAGCGGCCATCGCCAACGCCGATGACGCGGCGACCAAGAAGCCGTACGAGCTGGTGCGCGAGCTTCAGGTCTTCCAGGATCAGGCGGCGTTGAAGAGGACGGGCCAGCGCGCGGAGCAGCGCGAAAGGATTGCCAAGGTCGCAGAGGAGTTGCGCAAGTTCGATGCGAGCGTGTGGGCCGAGGAACGCAACCTGCGCGCAGCCGTGATCTACGTGCTCAGCGGCGGCGATCCGCGCGCGCTGCGCAGTCTGGTCGATTCCAAGGAAGACCTGGGCGATAACGACAGGCTCGTGAAGGGCGCCTTGGCCTACAGCGAACGGCGCGACGCCGAAGCGGCCGAGTTGCTCTCCGGCGTCGATGTCGAATCGCTCGACCGCAGCGTCGGTGGCCATGTTGCGCTGGTGCGCGCTTCGCTCGCGGCCGAGACCGATCAGCGCAAGGCGTTCGCGCTGCTGGATAGGGCGCGCGTCATTGCACCGGGCACGCTTGTCGAAGAAGCCGCGCTGCGCCGTCAGGCCATCCTCGCCGCCAAGATCAATGACCTCGACACCTTCGAGCGGCTTTCCTCGCAGTATTTCCGCCGCTTCGGCACCTCGCTGTTTGCCAGCAGCTTCGAGCAGCAGTTCGCCCAGGAAGTCGTGTCGAAGGCGTACCCGGCCCAAGAAAAGCGGATGGCCAAGCTCGAAGAGATCATCCGCGGCCTCGAGCCGGAGGTGCGCATCAACACCTGCCTTGCGCTGGCCGAGCAGGGTATATCGCAGGCGAACGTGGAAATCGTGCGTTTCGCTGCGCGCCTTGCGGGTATTGATGCGCGGTCAAGTCCCCTGGACGCCACGCGCATGCGCCTGTTCGAGGCGGCGGCGCTGCTGGTGACGGATGCCTACGAGGACGGCTCGCGTGCGCTCTGGACCATCGACCGCGCGAAGCTGGGCGTACGCGAGGAGGCGCTGCTCAACGCAGCCTTTGCGGTATCGCGTGAGATTGCGCGGCCGCCATCCATGCCGGTAACCCGGCAGACACCCCGTACGCCCGATGCCTCCGCCGCGGACACGAACGGTGACACCGCGGATAAGGCAAATGAGATCGCCGAATCCCGCGTCGTCAGCGACGCGCAGCAGGCGCTTGAGCGTGTCGATGAGCTTTTGAAAGAGGCATCGAGATGACAACTCCGGGACCGGTTGCAAATGCGGCGAGCCCGCCGCCGAAGACCGCCGTGGGATCGCGCCAGGGCGGCGGCGGAAAGGGCGAGGCCTCCGCAGACGGAGAAGGCTTCGGCGAGGTTCTGTCCGGCCTCGAAAAGACCGACCGTGGTTCGGGCAAGTCGTCGAGTGCCAAGTCGGGCACGCGCTCCAGCGGGGATCCGGGCGTGCAGCCGCAGGCGGCCGACCCCGCGGCGCGCTCCGACACCGCCGTCGCCGATGCGCTTGCCCTGTTGCAGGATGACCTGCAACTCGTCGCTGACGCTCAGCCGGACGCGAACGCATCGCCGCCGGCCGCAACCTCCGGCGCAACGGCGACCGACGGCGCCCAGGCGAGCATGGCCGCGCTCGCCGCGCTCAATGCGGCGAGCCAGGGCTCCTCCGCCGCGCAGAACGCGATCGGCACGCCGGTCGATGAGACCGCCCAGCCCGCCGACGGGAAGGTGGACGATACACTGAGGGGCGACGCAGCCAAGCGCCCCGTTCCCACCGCCGTCATGAAAGGCGATGCCGCCGCGGAAACGACCGGCGTAGAAAAGAACCCGGCCGGCCCCGCCGATCCGAACATCGCGCGCGTCGCGCCCACGACGACCGGCCCGAAGGAAAAGCCTGCGCAGAGCAAGAAAACCGACCTTGCCGACGCTGCGGCGCTCGCCGCCGGTCTGGAGAGCGGCGAAAGCATCAATATCGTCCGCCATACGCGTGCAAACGTCATGCGTCAGGAGGTGCATTTCGCGCCCGTTGCGGAACCGGTCTTGGTTGTGGACACAGCCGAGCAGAGCACGTCGTTGGTCGATGGGCCGCAACTCGACCTCGGCGAGCTGGGATCAGGCGGCATGCGTCCGGCGCAACAGGTGGCGCAGCGAATTGCTACCGAGGCGGCGTCCACGCCGGCCTTTGCGCGCCATCTCGCGGGCGCCGATCAGCCCGTCGGAAAGCCCGCGCTCAAAATTCTGCAAATCCAGCTTCAGCCTGCCGATCTCGGCACCGTCACCGTGCGCATGGAGATGAAGGATGCCGATCTCGTGCTGCATGTCGAGGCTGATCGCGCCGCCACCGCGGAGATGATCCGCTCCGATCAGGATTCGCTATCCAAGCTTCTGCGCGCCTCCGGTTACAACGTCGATACGGGCTCGATCCGCGTCGTCGAGGGTGACCGCGGTGCCGCTGCACAGCAGAATAATCAGCAGGGCGGAGGCCAGCCGAGTCTTCAATCCCAGGCTCAGTCGCACTCCGGCGCTTCGCATCGCGATGACGGCGCACAACAGCGCGGCAACGGCCAGACCGGCGGTAGTGATGCCCAACCCGCACGACGGAATGAAAGCCATGGGACGACGACACAGCGCACTGGCTCTGGCCTTTATCTTTAATAGCGCCGCGATCGCCGTTGCCGTCGCGGACGAGCTCAATGCGTGCGAGAGCGAGATGGTGCGCGCTTCGGCGATCCATAACGTTCCGCTCGGCATGCTGTATGCGGTAGGGCTCACCGAGACCGGCCGCGGTGATGGCCTGCGGCCCTATGCGCTCAACGTCGACGGCCGCGCCATCTACGACCTCGGCAAGGCAGCGGCCATCAAGGCATTCCACGAGGCGCAGCGCGACGGTGCGCGCTTCATCGACGTCGGCTGCATGCAGATCAACCACTACTTCCACGCCAAGAACTTTCCCTCCGTCGAGGACATGTTCGACCCGGCGCAGAACGTCTCCTATGCGGCGCGCTTCCTCAGCGAATTGAAAGAGCGGGAAGGAACCTGGACAAAGGCCATCGCGCGCTATCACGCGGGACCGGCCAACGTCACGGCGCAGAAGACCTACGTGTGCCGTGTCATATCGCGAATGGTCGCCAGCGGTTTCGGCGAGTGGACCGACGAGGCGCGCAGCTATTGCGGCCGGTCGTAGCGGCCGCATTGCATTCGCTAGCGAGAATTGAGTGGCTAACACCACGCTGTGAGGGGGGAAGAGACGAACGATGGCTGCGAAGACAGGCTTGCTCGGGCCCTATCGCCTAAGTTTCGATGGCATAAACAGCGCTGTCGCGCGGCGCTCAGCGGGGGTATTCGTGCTCGGGAGCGCAGATCCGAGCGGCAATTTCCAGGTGAAGCACGTCGGCCGCTCCGACAGTGATGTGCGCAGTCGCCTGCGCGAGTGCATCGGCTCGGACGCTCTGTTCAAATTCAGCTTCTATGGGTCGGCTCAAGCAGCGTTCGAGAAGGAGTGCGAGCTGTTTCACGATTTCGCACCGCCGGGTAATCGCATCCATCCGGGCCGCACCAACGGCTCGAATTGGGAATGTCCGCGCTGCCGGATATTCAATACGGTCAGGTAACGCCGCCGCCCGTTCAACTGGAAACTGTCGCGGGGTGCGCGTGATCCCGTCCCTCGCAAGACCATGATCGCTTCGGGCCCTACCAGTCCGAAGCGTGAATCATCGGTCTGATCAAATGACCATGATCGCTTCGGGACCCTACCAGTTCGAAGCGTGAATCATCGGTCTGATCAAATGACCATGATCGCTTTGGACCCTACCAGTACGAAGCGTGAATCATCGGTCTCATAAAAAAACTGGAGCCGCATCGCGATTCGAAGAACGGCGATCGTGCTCTAGCGGTTGAGCAGCTTCAGCATGTCATCGAGAGCGGCCTGATACCCATGGTGCCAGTAGGCCTGCTCCGGCGACCCGGCGTCGAGGTGCCGTTGCTCGAAATCCGTATGCTCCCCCGTCTCGGTCAGCCACTCGCGAATGCGATCTCTGCGCTCGGCGAGGAGTGCCAGGTTGCCGTCTGCCGACATATTCGGTTTGATCCCCACTGAACGCATTTATTGGCGCTTGCCGCGCATTGTCCGATCCTAGTGGGGAGGTGTTGGTGTTCCCTCAAACCAATTGCTCGAATTTTTTCGATCTCCGAATGGGGTCGAACGCTACCGTGCGCGCCGTTGCTTTACCGCATTGTCGATGAGCACGTTGGCGATCATCATGCGGCGTGTGGCGTCGAGCCGTTCTTCACCGTTGAAGCGATCCGGATGATTGGCGAGCGCGAACTCCCGGCGCAGCCGCCTGAGATCGGCGATGTCCATGCGATCCGAAATCGCAAGCTCGGCGGCGATCGCCTGCGGATCGGTTTTCAGCGGAGCCCGCGGCTGTACGTGGCTCTCCATCTGCTGCTCGAGATAGAGATCGACCGACGCCCGCGCCGCCGTGCCACCCGCTTCGCCCATGGCGTTGACGATCACATCGACGCTCGCCCGCGCGTTGCGGAGCTGGTGCTCATGCGTTGAGTGCAAGTCTTCGAGTTCGACCCCGGCGGTGCGCGACGCATTCTCCAGGATGTCCGCGAAATTCGCCGCGGAAGACGTCCTGTTCAGAAGAATTCGCATTCATCGCCCCCGGGCCGTGTCTGTCTCGGCATATCCGGCTGCTTCAGCCGTTCGCTGAGGGAAGCCAGGAGCACGCCATCACAGGCGGCGCGCGCATCGAGTGCCCAGTTTTCCGGGGCGGACGTTGAGACTTTCTTAAGGAACTCGGAGAGCCCCAGCAGATTTTGCGTGATGTGGTCGATGCCCTGCAGCACGTCGAAGCATTGCGCCTGGCGCAGTGAATCCCTCACCCCCGGCAACTCCACGATGTCGTGCAGGCGCTCAACGTCTACGGCGAGGCTATGCAACTCCTCTCCCACCACATTCAGCAATGCTGGGATCGGCGTGTGCTCGTCCTGGGCGTCGTTCGAATGCTTTTTCATGTTGTTGGCCCATGCCGGGCGCGGCGGCCCGGTCCTCCTCAGAACAGCTCCAGATCCCCTTCGGGCATCGGCTTGGCGGGTGCCGCCGGCAGCGGTGCAATTTTTTGCGGGTCACCGACGAAGATCTGCCGCGCCCGTCCGCTGGCGGGCCAGAATTCGACGCGGCGGCCCGAGTTGCCGCCAAGACTGCCGCCCACGATGCCGATGCCTTCGTTTCGCAAGAAGCGCTCGGCAAAGGCGGCATTCATTTCGCCGACATCCGAGCTCTTGAAGACCGTGCGTGCGCCACCGAACAGCTTGGCCTCGAGGCGGCCCCTTTGCGCGCCGTGGCTCATCAAGCCGTTGACGAGAAGCTCCATCAAATGGACGCCATACCGCTCCGCGTCGCGAGACTGCGCACGCTCTACGTCACCCGGCAGGAGGAAATGGTTCATTCCCCCTATGCGCGCGACGGGGTCGCGCAAGCATGCGGCAACGCAGGAGCCCAGCACCGTCGTCAGAACGAGACCGGGCTCGTCCGAGACATGGAACTGGCCTTCCATTACGTGCCGGCGAGTGACGGCGTGGTGATTCATTTCAGGCGACCGACAACCGCCTCCAGCGCCGTCTTCAGCGCCGGAACCGTAAAAGGTTTGGTCAGATAGTTATTGATGCCGAACTGAATGGCCTTCTGGACGAGATCCTTGTCGCCTTTGCCGGTGAGCATGATGAACGGCATCTTTTGCGTCGGGGCGTGCTGGCGTATGGCGCGCAGCAAACCGAGCCCGTCGAGCTTCGGCATGTTGAAGTCGGAGATCACCAGATGTGTCGGCTGGGTCATCACATGCTTCAAGCCCTGCTCGCCGTCGGAGGCGAACGAGATGTTCTTGATGCCGATTTCCTGCAGCCCGTCGCGCACGAGCATTCGGCTCGTCGTCGTGTCGTCCACAATGAGGACTTTTAGTTGGTCAGCGAGTGACATTTGTTGTTCTCCCTCCCCTGGCGCCCACGCAAATTGGTCATGACGAGAACCGCGTTCGCGATCCGATCGAGTGCGAGCTGCCGCTCTACGGCGCCAAGCTCGAACGCCGCTCTCGGCATGCCGTAGATGAGGCTCGATGCCTCGTCCTGTCCGATGGTGCGCGCACCGGCTTCGCGCATGGATAGAAGTCCCTGGGCACCGTCACGCCCCATGCCGGTGAGAATGACGCCAATGGCGTCGGCCTTGGCCGCGTGCGCAACGGAGCTGAAGAGCGCGTCGACCGATGGCGAATGGCCGCTGACGGGCGGACCGGCTCTCAGATGACAGCGCAGGCCGCGGTTGTCCTGCACCTCCAGATGTCTCGCACCGCCCGGCGCGATGTAGACGTGACCGACCTCGATGGGCGCACCGTCACAGGCTTCCATCACCTTCGGCGCATAGAGACGGTCGAGGCGCGCCGCGAGACTTGCCGTGAAGTCCGGCGGCATATGCTGAACGATGAGCGTCGGCGGGCAGTTCTCCGGCATTTGCGCGATGAGCGTAGACAGCGCTTCCACGCCGCCCGTCGAGGAGCCGATCGCAAGGATCTTCCCGTCGGGCTCGTAGGCGGCGATCGTCGGCCGGCGCTTTTCGCCCTGCTTGGTATCGCCGCTCACGAGCGCGCGCGGGCGCACGCGAACGCCCGCTGCGGCCTTCACCTTTGCCGGCAGCTCTGCGAACGGCTCGCCGCCGCCCGGTGCCGGTTTGGCGATGCAATCGACGGCGCCGATCTGCATGGCCTCGATGGCGGTCTCCGTGCCCTCCCCGGTGAGGTTCGAAACCATGATCACGGGCGTCGGCCGCAGACGCACGATCTTCTCGAGAAATTCCAGGCCGTTCATGCCCGGCATCTCGACGTCGAGCGTGATGACGTCGGGATTGTGCGCCTTGATGGCGTCGCGTGCCATCAGCGGGTTGCTGGCGGTCGCAACGACGTCGATCTCGGGATCGCGTCGCAGGGCCATGGAGATCAGGCCCCGCATCGTGGCGGAATCGTCCACGACGAGCACACGGATCGGTTTCATGCCGCGTCCTCCCGTAGCCGGTAGGTGGTGATCGCTTCGTTGACGTAATAGGGCACGGCTTCGCCGAAGAGCCGCTCGGAGTGGCCGATATAAAGGTGTCCGCCCGGCGCCAGCAGCGGCACGAAGCGGCACCAGATGTCGATCTGCGTCTCTTCCTTGAAATAGATGAGCGCGTTGCGGCAGAAGATGGCCTGGAACGGGCCGCGCATCGGCCAATGCCCGATCAGGTTGAGCTTGCGGAAGGTGACGAGCTTGCGCAGCTCCTCGCCCGCGCGCCAGGCCCTGTTGCCGTCGCGATCGTTGCCGAGGCTGAACCAGCGATGCAGCATATCCTTCGGCACGGCCGTCATCGCCGCCTCGCCGTAGATGCCGGCCTCGCCCTTTTGCAGGACGTTGGGATCGATGTCGGTCGCGAGCACCTTCACGTTATGCACGGCCGCGTCCGGCATAGCCGAAAGGATTGCAAGGGCAATCGAATAGGGCTCTTCGCCGCTCGAGCAGGCGGCCGACCAGATGCGTATCGGCTTGCCCGCCCGCGCCGGTCCGATGAGCGCAGGAATGACGCGCGTCTTGAGATGTTCGAAGTGATGCGGCTCGCGGAAGAAGCGCGTGACGTTGGTCGTCAGCGCTGCAACCATTTGCTGGCGTTCTTCACCGCCCTCTTCGCGCTCGAGCAGGGCGCAGTAGCTGCGGAAGCTCGCCAATTGCAGGGCGCGCAGCCGCTTGGCCAGCCGCGAATAGACGAGGCTTGCCTTCGATTCACCGAGGTCGATGCCCGCGTCGGCGTAAGCGATGTCCGCGATCTGGCGGAAATCGTCGCGCGTGAAGGAGAACTCACCATCGATGATGGACGATTCTTTCTTCTGAGCGGCGCTGGCCATGGCCGGCTTCATTGCGCCTCCCCATCGTCGCGCTCCGGCAGGATGTTATCGACGGAGAGAATGCTGATCATGCGCCCGTCGATGGCGAGCAGCCCGCAGACGAACTTCTTGGCCATATCGGAAGCAACGTCCGGCGGCGGCAGCATGTCCGCGTCCGTGACGGTGAGGATGTCGGAGACCGCATCGACCAGCAGACCGACGAGCTGAGATCCCACCTGCACGACGATGATCACGTGGCGCCCCATTGCCTCGGTTGGAGGAAATCCAAGCCGGACGGCGAGGTCCATGATCGGCAGCACGGCGCCGCGCAGGTTGATCACACCTCGCACGAACGACTGCGAATGGGGGAGAACCGTGGCCGGCGTCCAACCACGGATCTCCCGCACCGACATGACGTCGATGCAAAACTCCTGCTTGCCGACAGCAAACGCGATGAGTTCGCGCGCGATGCCGGCGTGCTTATCGAGGACGAGGGCTGCGCTCATGTCACTCATGTTCATCCTGCCATTGCAAGTACGGCTTCTTGGCCGAGGTTTCCTACGCGCGAGCCGGCCACGACGGCGTCGACGTCGAGAATGAGGGCCACGCGGCCGTCACCCAGGATCGTCGCTGCGGCGATGCCGGGCACGCGTCCGTAATTCGCTTCGAGGCTCTTGATCACCACCTGCCGCTGCCCCTGGATGGCATCGACGAGGAGGGCGCTGTGTCCGCCGCCATCGGACTCAACCAGCAGAGCGACGCCATCGCCCGGATCGGCAGCTTCGCTACGGAAGCCGAGCTCGCGGCCGACGTCGACGAGGGGCACGAAGTTGTTGCGCAGCGCGATGACGCGCGAGTCGCCTCCGAAGCCATGCACGTCGCCCGGCTTGGGCTTCAGCGTCTCGATGATCGACGTGAGTGGCACCACCAGCGTCTGATCCGCCACCGTGACGACCATGCCATAAAGAACGGCGAGCGTGAGCGGCAGGCTAAGGGTGAAGGTCGAACCTTCGCCCGGCCGCGAGGAAATCGACACGCGCCCGCCAAGCGCCTGGATGGAACGCTTGACGACGTCCATGCCGACACCGCGGCCGGAAATGTCCGAAATGGTCGAGGCCGTCGAGAACCCGGGTAGGAAGATGAGGTTGTCGACCTCCTCGTCCGTCAGCTGGGCGTTGGGCTGGATGAGGCCTTTCTCCTCCGCGATCGCGCGCACGCGCGGCCGGTTGATGCCCGCGCCGTCGTCCGCGATGTCGATGACGATGCGGCCGGAGCGATGGGTCGCGGAGAGCCGCACGAGGCCTTCTTCGCGCTTTCCGTTGGCAACGCGCACTTCCGGCTTCTCCAGCCCGTGATCGATCGCGTTGCGGATCATGTGCGTCAGCGGATCGGCAAGTCGCTCGATCACCGTCTTGTCGACCTCGGTGCCCTCGCCCTCGGTGACGAGGCGCACTTTCTTGTTCGTGGCGGCTGCAACCTCGCGCACGAGGCGCGGCATGCGCTGGAACACCGACTTCACCGGCTGCGCGCGGATGGCCATCACGCCTTCCTGGATGTCGCGCGTGAGCTGCTCGAACTCATCGAGGCCGGTTGCGAACTCCGAGGAACGGGATAGGCCCGCCTCGCTCAGCCGCTGGGAGAGCATGGCCTGGTTGATGACGAGCTCGCCCACGAGGTTCATCAGGCGATCGACGCGATCGAGATCGACGCGGATCGTCTGGGCAGCTTCGGGGGTGGCGGCCTTGTCGTTCTTCGCCGCAGCAGCGGGCTTGGCGGCTTCGGGCTGCGTGCTTTCCGGCTTCTCGGCCGCCGGTTGCGGCGCCGGTTTGGCGGTGGCCGGTTGTGTGGACTGTGTAGCCTCGACGGCTTCGGGCTGCTCCAGCGGGAGGAGAGAATTTCCGAACGAGCCGAACGCAGCGTCCGCGTTGTCTTCGGAGGCGACCTCGGGGGCGGGAGCCCCTTCGACTTCGCCACGCACGCGCGCCAGCAGCGCTTCGATCTCATCGTCGACCGGCTCCGCCGATTCCGATGAGCCGGAGCCATTGCTGATGGCGAGCTCGCAGTCGCCATCCACGAATTCGAAGATGCTGCGGATCTCGTCCTCGGCCTGCTCCGTCCTGAGCTGGATCGTCCACGAAAGGTATGAGCCTTCCGGATCGATCTCGTCGAGGCACGGAACTGCCGAGGTATCGCACGTCGCGGTTACTTCGCCGAGGCGGCTCAGCTCGCGCAGGAGCACGACAGGCTCGTTCGCGTTGCTGTAGAGGCTCGGATACGGCTTGAAGACGATCGTGTATTCCGTGGCCCCTTCGGGTTCGGTCTCCGTAACGTCGAGATCGTCGAATACCGGCAGGGCCACGGTCACCGGCGTGAAGCCGATATCGGCGAACCCGTCGTCTGCCTCATCAGCGCCGCCCGCCGCAGGAGCAGGCACGCCGCTCAGCGCCGCAAGCTCATCGCTGCAGGCACGGATACGCCCCTCGTCGACAGTGCCGCCATCCCGCGCGACCCGCACGAGGTCCGACAGAACATCGGCAGACCGCAGCAGCGTTTCGATGACGTTGTCGGATGTCGTCAGCCGGCCCTTGCGGACTTCATCGAGAACGGTCTCGAAGACGTGCGCAAAGCGAACGAGATCCTCGAGCGCGAAGGCGCCCGCGCCGCCCTTGATCGAATGCACCGCGCGGAAAACGGCGTTGACGATTTCCGGATCGTCGGCACCGCCGCCCTGGATTTCCAGCAGCCCGGATTCCAGCTCGGAGAGCTGTTCCTCGCATTCCTGGAAGAATATTTGACGTAACGAGTCCATTGCGTCCGCCACCATTCGGTTCGGTCCGGTACGCGATCAGGCCGAAACGCGGCGGATCGCATCCACGAGTTTCACTGGATGGAAGGGCTTCACGATCCACCCCGTGGCCCCGGCGCTGCGGGCGCGGTTCTTCTTCTCCGCGTCGCTTTCCGTGGTCAGCACGAGGATCGGAACCGCGCGGTGTGTTGAATCGCGCCGCACGTGCTCGATGAAGCCGAAGCCATCGAGGCGCGGCATGTTGATGTCCGTGATGATGACGTCGGCCCGCTGGTCCTTCAGAACTTGAAGTCCCTTCAAGCCGTCCTCCGCCTGCAGCACGTGGAAGCCCGCTTCCTGCAGTGCAAGCAAGAGCATCTCGCGCATGGTGCGGGAGTCATCGACGGTGAGAATCGTTTTGCTCATCACGCGGGCTCCGGTCGTGCCAATTCTTCTTCAAAGTTGAGACCCAGGAGGCGGCTTGCCTCGAGGAACTCCTCGGTTGGCTTCTCCAGGCAGAGGCGCAGGCCGTCGCTCTGCCATGTGGTGGCGGCCGCAAGCAGAACTTGCAGGCACTGCGCACCGACACGGCGGACTTGGCTTGCGTCGATGCTCAGATCGGCGCCACGGCGGGTAAGGAAAGACTGGGCGAGAGGAGCTGCGGCCGTCAGGTCGAGAATTTCCGGGAGCTGCAGCCGCTTTTTCGCGGTCTTTCGTGTCCCGGTCCTAGAACTCTTCCCAGTCCTGCTCATTGGCGATCGCCTCCAGCTTGCGCACTGCGGCGGGTACGCCGCGCACCGAAACCGTCTTCAGAGCGGTACGTGTCTTGCCTTGGCTGGCAGCGGCACGCGTCTCCCGTGCAGCCGGTTCAGCGGCAAGCTCCTGTCCCGTCTCGAAGCGGCCGACGAGATCGAGCAGCTTCTCGATTTCGCGGGCCAGGCCATGGCTGGCTGCCGTCGTCTCCTCGACGATGGCGGCGTTCTGCTGCGTGACGTGGTCCATCTGGCCGACGCCGGTGTTGATCTCCTGCAGACCGACGGACTGCTCCTTTGCACCGGCCGCGATTTCGGAGACGATCGTGTTGATCTCTGTCACCTCGGTCATGATGCGATCGAGCGCCTTGCCCATCTGGCCGACGAGATCGACGCCCTGCTCGACCTGCTTCGTGGAAGCAGAGATGAGCCCCTTGATCTCCTTTGCCGCTTCCGCGGAGCGTTGGGCGAGTGCCCGCACCTCGGAGGCGACGACGGCAAATCCGCGACCGGCTTCACCCGCACGCGCCGCTTCGACACCGGCGTTGAGAGCGAGCAGATTGGTCTGGAAGGCGATCTCGTCGATGACGCCGATGATGTGGCTGATCTGCTGCGAGGAGCGCTCGATGTCGCCCATGGCGGAGATTGCCTGGCGCACGACTTCATCGCTCTTCTCGGCATCGGACTTCGCCGAGGCGACGACCTCGCGCGCGTGCCCGGCGCCGTCGGCAGTCTTCTTCACCGTTGCCGTAATCTCGTCCAGGGCAGCGGCGGTCTCTTCGAGGCTGGCCGCCTGCTGGGCGGTGCGCCGCGACTGATCGTCGGCTGCGGTGGAGATTTCGGTGGTGGCGAAGCGGATCGCCTGGGTGCTGGAGGCAATGGTCAGGATCGCTTCCTGCAGGCTCGAAGCCGTCGTGTTGAAGTCGTGACGGATCTTCTCGTAGTCCTCGGAGAACGGCGTGTTCAGCCGGAACGTGAGGTCGCCCTTGGAGAGACGCTCCAGCGCATTCGAGAAATCGCGCATGAAGGTATTGTGCGCTTCGATGTAATACTGGCTCTCCACTTCCGCCTTCGCACGCGCCTCTTCGGCAGCCGCAGCGCTAGCGGCATTCTCGTCCTCGAGACGCTGCTTTTCGATAGCGGCCTGTTTGAAGGTCTCGACCGCCTTCGCCATCATGCCGATCTCGTCGGTACGATTGAGCACTGGCACGTCGATGTTGTTGTTGCCGGAAGCGAGACCACTGACCGCTTCGGTGATGCGGCCAAGGGGATGTGCGATCATCCGCGACAGCCACCAGCCCGCGAGAAGCGCCATGCCGATTGCAAGCAGGCTTCCGATGAGCTGGGTCGCCCGCGTGTGATAGAGCGCCTCGCGCAGATCGTTGCCCGAGTGATCGACCCAGGTATACGCCTTCGCCTTAGCAGCCTCGGTAGAGGCGCGGGCGACGTTGAAAGCAGCGAGCGAGCTGGCGTTGCTCGTATCGCTGGCAGATGCCTGTTGGCGCCATGCCGCAACATTCGTTTCCAACCGCTCGATATCGCCAGCGATGGCGGCCTGGGATGGATGGGCATCGACGATGGCGCGCGCCGCCTTGAGGTTATCGGCAAAGCGCTGGGACGCAGCCTGTACGGCGCTGGCGCCAGCGTGCTCGAGAAGCGCCTGCTGCTCATCGTAGAGAGAAGCCGTTGCGCCCACGAGATGCTTGTTGAGCGCCGTGGCGGCAGCCACTTCCTCATTCGCGCGATCGATGGATAGGAGGGTGAAGAAGAATGCTGTCGCCGTGATAGCAAACACGACGAGAACACACATCAGTCCCAACGCAAGCTTGCGCGAGACCTTCAAATTCGCGAGCACCATTTGCCGGCGGCCCCTTGTTCGCGGTTACGCAAAACATACCGGGCTCGCACCGGCATGGCAGAGCGGCATCATGCTCTTTGGCGGCGCGAGGCGCTCGACCAATCTGCCATGGCGGTAACTATAGGAGCGCAGTCCTAACAATGAATTAGTCTGTCCTGTTTGCATTGTTGTTGAACTGCATTATGCGCGGCCGCCAGCGTGAGTTCGCTTCGTTTCGATACCGAGTTGGACACTGAGTATCGGCAGTCGGGCCGATGCAACGCGGAGGTTTTGCTGCGCATCTCGGAACACAAACGCAAACCGCCGCCCGATCAACATCGAGCGGCGGCTGCTACTGAATCTGAAAGCGATACGACTGTGCAAGGCGTGCGCCGTAGCACCACCTAGAGTGCTTCCGGAAAAGTGGGAACCGGTTTTCCGATAAGAAGCACGACCAAATAATGGTCTAGAGCCGTTCTGCGTTTCCACCTGAACCAGAACGGCTCTAGCGCTCAGCGATTGTGCGCACAGTCGTTGAAGAGCTGCCACATCTGCGGACTAGGGGACTCGATGGCGCGCTGATAAAGATAGTTGCAATCATTCGGCATCGACGAGCCGGAATTGTTCGGCGGCGTTTGCAACAGATCATTGTAGTTCATCCCGATCCACGGAACCGCATCGCGCGCATAGGGATTTGTGTGTCCCGGAACCGGGCCGTATCCGCCGCCATCGGGTCCCCAGCGGCCGTGTTCGCCACCGCCCCGGTCTCCCCAGCCGCCGCCGCGTTCCCCACCGCCCCGGTCCCCCCAGCCGCCGCCCCGTTCTCCGCCGCCAAATCCACCGTGGCCGCCGAAGCCGCCACCGCCGCCGAAGCCCCGAGCCTCGGCGGCCGGCGCCAATGCCGCCAATCCCATCATGACGCCGAGGCTCGCAGCCATCAGCGGCTTCAATTTCCACATGGTCCCTGCTCCGTGGTCGGATGTCGGCTAAACTGCCAACGATGAACCACTTTCGCCGAAAGCCATGAAAACTCGCTGAAATATGCGCTTCACGCTGGATGCGCGGCAGCTACCTTGCGTTAAGAAGGGCCACGTGGGGGAAGCGTCATGCCTTCCGCCCGCCACCTCAGGCGCGGTGGTAGGGGTGCCCGGCGAGGATCGTCGTCACGCGGTAGAGCTGCTCGACCAGGACGGCCCGCGCCAGGCCGTGGGGCAGCGTCATCGGCCCGAGCGAAAGCTTGAGAGCTGCGCCAGCGAGTGCTTCCGGACCGTGCCCGTCCGGGCCGCCGACGAGAAACGCGAGCGCTCGGCAACCGCCGTCGCGTCGCTGCGCGATCCACGTGGCGAACGCCTGGCTCGAAAAGGTTTTGCCACCTTCATCCAGCACCACGAACTCGCTCGCCGCGCCCGCCGCCTTAATGAGACGTGAAGCCTCGTCGGCCTTACGGGCTTCGGCCGTGGCGGCGCGGCTTTCGTTCAGTTCGGAAATCTTCAGGGGGCCGAGGCCGAGCGGCCGCCCCGCGGCGTCGAAGCGCTTCGCATAGCGGCCACACAACTCGTGCTCGGCATCCTTGAGCCGGCCAATGGCGGCGACGGTGAAGCGCATTCGAAAACCCTGCCCCAGACAGCGCAGGCCACGCCCCAGCGATCGCAAACGCGCGGAGCGCCCGGCGTATCGAGCCCGGCGCTCCGACAAATCAGTGCGACGTCGACGGCTCGCCCGGCCGTTCTGCCGACCACATTTTCTCGAGGTTGTAGAACTCCCGCACCTCGTCACGGAAGACGTGGACGATGATGTCACCGGTGTCGATCAGCACCCAGTCGCAAGCCTCCAGCCCTTCGACACGCGCGTTGCCGAAGCCGTTCTCTTTCAACTTGCGTCCGATCTGATCGGCAATCGCGCCCACGTGGCGGTCTGAGCCGCCGGTGGCGATCACCATGAAGTCACCGATGGAAGACTTACCCGCCAGATCGATCGTCACGATCTCCTCGGCCTTAGCCTCGTCGAGCCAGTGGACGATCTGCTTCAGCAGGGCTGCCGAATCCTGTCCTTCAGACAGAAGTTCAGTGCGAGGCGCGCCCCGTCGGGCACCCTCAAGTGCGGTTCGCATCGTGTGCTGGTTGTCCCTTCCTCATGCACCCCTTCGGGCCTGTGCTGCGATGCCCCGCCTATTCGAGCCGCCGCGAGCACTCTTCAGTGGCGAGGCACGGCCTGCCACCGGAGCAAAGCATATGGTGTCGGGCGCGGTTCCAGCAATAGTTAATGCGGATAAAGGTTCGGTGGTGGTTTCCGCCGGACCCAGAAATATTACGGTTTTACGCGAGCTTATGCCGGATCACTGCCGCGCAGTGCGGTGGAGGACGCCGCCGAAAGACGCGTCGTCAGGAAGGTCCAGGCAGGCGGAGTCGCAGCTGGAATCAGTGCTGCTTCGCGCTCCGGCACCCGCGATCGGGCGAATGCCCGCGCCGCCGGGGAGGCCAGCGCGGCGTGGCGGCAGCCCGGCCGGTCGACGACGGCGATCGGCACCAGATCCGCGATCTCACGCCACTGCTGCCAGCGGTGGAAGCCGATGAGATTGTCGGCCCCCATCACCCACACGAACCGCGCACCGGGCAGGCGGCGCTTGAGATAGCGCAGGGTTTCATACGTGTAGCCGCTCGCAATCCCCGCCTCCAACCCCGTCACGACAATGCGCGGATCGTGGGTGAGGGCGCGGCTGGCGGCGATCCGCTCGCCCAATGGCGGAAGGTTATTGTTTTCTTTCAAAGGATTGCCCGGCGTGACCATCCACCAGAGCCGGTCGAGTTTCAGCCGGCGCAGGGCGGTCTGAGCGCAAACGAGATGCCCCATGTGAGGCGGATTGAACGTTCCGCCCATCAGCCCGATGCGCTCGCCGGGGAAGGCCAGCGGCAGACGGGTATCCGATGGAGCGAGCTGGGCGGTCTGGCGGGCCATTCGATTGGGAAACCGGGTTGGGAACGTGCGCGAGGGAACTACCCCGCCAGGCGTAGCTTTGCGAGTGCCGCCGGAGAGGAAACTCAACATAGCCGCTCCGCGGCGGGTTTGGGTCCTTATCAGTGGCCGCCCGTTCGCCAAGCAATTGAAACTGCGCCCACTCCGGCTCCCCCATGCAACCCGTGTGGCGCCTTCCGAGTAACGGCGCGGTGACGATTGCTCTGCCATTTCTTGCATCCGGCTCCGGCCAGGAGATCCACATGCGCAGGCGCCAATTCCTGGGTTCAGCTCTCGGAGCGGCGGGGCTGTCATTGCTGCCGGGGCCGCCGGCGAAGGCGGCGCAGGGTGCCGGTGGCGGCGTTCCCCATTTGCTCGAGAGCTTTCTCGCCCTGCCGGGCACCAAGAGCGCGCAGGTAGACGTCGACACCGCCGACAGCCCGTGGCGCGCGACATTCCAGCCGCACGAGCCGCTGTTTTGCGGAAGCTGCTTCAAGACATTCGTTCTCGCTGCCTACTTGCAGGAGGTGGAGGCAGGACGCGCCGACGAGAACGAGCAGCTTGGCATCGATGATAGCGTGCGTTCTCCCGGCGGCTCCGTATTCGAAAACCTCACGGGCACCACCGCGGCGCGCAACGTGCTGGAGGCAATGATTGCCCACAGCGACAACACCGCGACCGATGCCGCCATGAAACGCATCGGCGCCGCGCGCGTGCGCAAGTTGATTGCCGACGCCGGGCTCCGGAAAACACGCATCCCCGATTCGACGCGCCGTTTCTTTTCCTACGTCGCCGGTGCACCGGCCGGCGAGGATCTCGGCTGGAAACGGCTGCACGAGCTCCTCCAGGATCAACACGCCGACACCGCTAAGTTCCGTCCGGCCCTCAACGACGTTTCGACGATGGTGGCCCCTGCGGATGAGCTCGTCGCCTACTATAAGCGCGCGCTGACAGGCGGGTTTTTTGCCAAGCCCGAGACGCTCCGCGAGTTCAAGCGCATCCATGCGATGGCCGATGCCATCGCCATTGTCGTGCCCGCCGATACGCCCTGCTACATGAAAGGCGGTTCCGTCGATTGGAACGGATTCCACTGCATGGCATCGGCCGGGCAGATGATCGTGCGCGGTACACCCGTGACGTTCGCACTGACCTTGAATTGGCGCGATAGCGATGGCGACCAGGAGAAAGCCACTGCTGCATACATAGGTGCCGTTGCTGACGTGCTCGCCAAGGTCAACCGGAGGCTGCTGGAGATGGGCACGTAGATGTTGCGCAGCGCAGGTCATCCCGCGACGCCCGCGATGCGTCTGCTCGCAATTGTCTTGGCGTGCCTGATGATGCAAGCGCCAAGCGCAACGGCCGGCACCGCGGAGGATGACATCCGCGCGCGCCTCGATCAGTGGACGCGCGACTTCAATGCCGGAAAATCCGGCGCTATCTGCGAGCTGTTCGCCAAGGATCTCAAATACGACTTCCGCGGTTACCCCGAGCGCGACTACCAGGATATTTGCGACCGTCTGCACCGCTCGTTGAACAATGCCAGCCGGCGCTACGCCTACGGCCTCGACATTCGCGAGGTGATCGTGGAGGGCGACCTGGCGGTCGTGCGTCTCTCCTGGACTTTGACGGTAAGGCTACCCAACGGGCAGACGGTGACGTCCGTGGAACCGGGGATGGACGTGCTGCGCAAGGACGCTGACGGCCAATGGAAAATCATCCGTTACATCGCCTATGAGGCGCCCGGACGTGTGGCCGGTGGCGGCGAATAGAACCGAAAGGGCACCCGCGGCGTTGTTGTTCCTGCGAATGTAAATTCTCCCAGGAGGAGTCACATGAAAGCCGGAATAAGTACGCTCGCCGCGCTTGCATTTTTAACGGCGCCCGCCTTCGCTGCGGAGACGCTGGCTCAAGAAGCGCCCAAGCCCATGCCGCAGAGCGATCAGGTGAAGCCGGATGCTACGCCGCCCGCAGCACCGCCCGCCACAAATCCCGCAGCACCATCGACGACGCCTTCGGCACCCATGGCGCCCTCTACGCCGTCGACGTCGCCGTCCATGGATCGGCAGGCAGCCGCTCCGTCCGGCGACCTGCACGAGGAGCGGAACGACGACCGGATGGTGCCGCAGCTTAACGCCAGCGTCGACGCCGTCGAGGACATGGACGTCTATGACGCCAGCGGAAAGAAAATCGCTGAGGTCGAGGCCGTTCTCGTGGATGAAAAGGGCGAGGTCAAAGGCCTCGTGATCGAGCACGGCGGCTTTCTCGGCATCGGCAGCCGGGACGCCATTATTACCATCGACCGCGTACGGACGAAGGATGGCAACATCCTCGCCGACCTGACCGAGGAGCAGCTTCCGACGCTTCCGGAGTGGAATCGCTAACTTCCGCGATGGACGTCGATAGGGGACGCGCGGTGCGTGCGGGCACCGCGCGTTCTTTTGCGCCTAGAGTGCTTCCGGAAAAGTGGGCACCGGTTTTCCGATAAGAAGCACTCTCTAACAAAGAGAAAGAAGCGACCGTGCTCTAGACATCGAGAACGATGCGGTAGCGCGCCTTTCCGTCGAGCAGATGCTGAATGGCGTCGTTCACCTTCGCGAGCGGGAAGTGCTCGGTCTGCGGCAGGATGCTGTGCCGCTTGGAGAACGCCAGCATCTCCGCAATGTCGACCGGTGAGCCGGTGGGCGAGCCCGATACGCTCTTCTGCGCCGCGATGAGATCGAACGCCATGACGGGGATCGCCTTCAGCACGGCACCGACGACATGCAGACGCCCCTGCGGGCGCAGTGTCGCCAGCATCGCGCGCCAGTCCAGCGGAACGTTCACGGTGACGAGCAGCATGTCGAGCGTCCCGGCCATGCGCTTCAGGTCGTCGCCATTGCGGCTGTTGACGACGTTGTGTGCGCCGAACGCGCGCGCCTCGTCGGCCTTGCTGTCTGTCGAGGTGAAGGCCGTCACCTCGCAGCCCCACGCATTGGCGAACTTCACGCCGAGATGCCCAAGCCCGCCGATGCCCACGACGCCGACATGCGCCGTTGGCTTGATGTCGAAAACTTTGAACGGCGCAAACACCGTGATGCCGCCGCAGAGGAGCGGCCCGGCGTCGGCTGGTGAAAGACCATCGGGGATGGGAATGGCCCAGGGCCATTGCGTGCGCACGCGATCGGCAAAGCCTCCGTGATGGCCAGCGATGGTCGGCTGAGCTTCGGAGCAAAGGTTCTGATGGCCGCCGAGGCACTGGTGGCAGTGCTGACAGCTCCCCGCATTCCAGCCGATGCCGACGCGATCGCCGATCTTCACGCCTTTGGCGTTGGGTCCGGCGGCGACGACGCGCCCGATCACCTCATGCCCCGGCACTACCGGATAGCTGGAGAACCCCCAGTCGTTGTTGATGATGGAAATGTCCGAATGGCACAGGCCGCAATGCTCCACGGCGACCTCCACCTCTTCGGCACCGAGCGGGCCGGGATCGTAGCTGAACGGCTCGAGCTTCTGCTTGGCGCCCGTGGCGGCCCAGGCATTGATCATATGTTTTCCCCCGCGTTGGGATTGCTTCAGACGTGAAAACCTATCGGCTCGACGCTATCGGCGCGCTCCGTTTCTTGCGACCCAATTTTGCATTTTCTTTAGCGGAAACGCCGTGCTTGTGCGCGGTCCCAGGCGCGCTGCTCGGCGGGCGAGCACCACGGATTGCCGTAGTAGCCGAAGCGCCCGTTCACGCGCGTGCAATCCTTGAGCGGAGCCGAGTAAATGCGCGCCCCCCTGCGCGAGCCTGCATCCGATGGAGCGGAGAATCCCACGGAAAGCGCGATGGCAATGGCGATGAGGCTCAATGGACGCAACATGGCGGTTCTATCTCTGCTGTGCACTCTACTTCGGCCGGGTTTGGCCGCTGCCATGGACAACGTATTTGAAGCTCGTGAGTTGCTCCACGCCTACGGGGCCGCGCGCATGCATCTTTCCCGTGGCGATCCCGATCTCCCCGCCAAAGCCGAACTCGCCGCCATCGGCGAACTGCGTCGAGGCGTTGTGCAGCACGATGGCGGAATCGACTTCGCGCAGGAAGCGCTCCGCGGTGTCGGTGTCGCCCGTGACGATGGCATCGGTATGCTGCGTGCTGTAGCGGCCGATGTGCTGCAATGCGCCGTCGATGCCGTCCACCGCTTTGGCCGAGATGATCGCGTCGAGGTGCTCCGTCGCCCAGTCTTCGTCGCTGGCGGCGATGACGCGCGCATCGGCCTTGCGCGCCGCTTCGTCGCCGCGCACCTGGCAGCCCGCATCGAGCAGCGCCTTCACCAGCATCGGCATGAAGTCCGGCGGTGCGCCCCTGTCGACGAGCAGCGTCTCGGTGGCACCGCACACGCCCGTGCGCCGCATCTTGGCGTTGAGCACGATGTCCACGGCCATGCCGAGATCCGCGTGGCGGTCGACGTAGGTGTGGCAGAGCCCTTCCAGGTGCGCGAACACCGGCACGCGCGCTTCCTTCTGCACGCGCTCCACGAGGCTCTTGCCGCCGCGCGGCACGATCACGTCGATGTTGCCGCCGAGGCCTGCCAGCATCAGCCCCACCGCCGCGCGGTCGGGAGTGGGCACGAGGGAGATGGCAGCTTCGGGCAGCCCCGAACTTTTGAGACCGGAGACCATAGCGGCATGAATGGCGAGCGACGAGTTGAGGCTCTCCGAGCCCGCGCGCAGGATCGCGGCGTTGCCGGCCTTCACCGCGAGCGCACCGGCGTCCGCGGTCACGTTCGGGCGGCTTTCGTAAATGATGCCGATGACGCCGAGCGGCACACGCACGCGCTGGAACTGTAGCCCGTTGGGGCGGGTCCATTCGGCCAGCACCGTGCCCACCGGATCCGGCAGCTCCGCAATCTCATCGACGCCCTGCGCCATCGCATTGATGCGCTTTTCATCGAGCAGCAGCCGGTCGATGAACGCATCGGGGCGACCTGCGGCCTTCGCAGCGGCGATATCCTTCCCGTTGGCGGCAAGGATTTCCGGAACAGCCGTACGCAGCGCGGCCGCGGCGGCGTGCAGCGCCGTTGTTTTGACGTCCGGGCTCGCGAGCGCCAGCGCATGCGCTGCAGATCGCGCCCGCTTCCCGATGGCGAGCATCGTCTCTTCGGTGGCGGTATCGATGCGCTCGGGCTTGTTCATGATCATTCACTTCCGGTCAGGTTATTCGCTTCCGGTGAGGCGTCATTTCCGGTGCAGCGCCATGTCTTCGCGGTGGATCAGCTCATCGCACCGCGACACACCCAATATAGTGGCGATCTCCGAGCTTTTCCGCCCGATGATGCGCTCGGCGTCGGAATGGGAATAGGAGATGAGCCCGCGGCCCAGCTCGCGCCCGTCCGGGGCGCGGATGATCACCGCATCGCCGCGGTCGAAACTGCCTTCCACGCGAACGACGCCCGCGGGCAGCAGGCTCTTACCCGCCGCGAGGGCATTTTCCGCGCCGGCATCCACATGCACGGTGCCCTTCGGCTCGAGCTGCCCGGCGATCCACCGCTTGCGCGCCGTGATCGGATCGGAATGCGCGAGGAACCACGTGCACGGCGCGCCCTCCGTGATCGAGCGCAGCGGGTTCATCACCTTGCCGCTGGCGATGACCATGTGCGTTCCCGCGCCGAGGACCATCTTGGCGGCCTCGACCTTGGTGCGCATACCACCCTTGGAAAGCTCGGTGCCGGCATCGCCGGCCATTGCTTCGATCTCCGCCGTGACGGCCGTCACGACATCGAGGCGCACCGCATCGGCGTCCTGCTGCGGCGGTGCCGTATAGAGGCCGTCGATGTCCGACAGCAGCACGAGGCAGTCGGCCGAAACCATGGAGGCAACACGCGCCGACAAACGGTCGTTGTCGCCGTAGCGGATCTCGGTGGTCGCGACCGTGTCGTTCTCGTTCACCACCGGCACGGCGTTGAGGTCGAGCAGCGTCTCGATCGTACGGCGGGCATTGAGATAGCGCCGCCGCTTCTCCGTGTCGCCGAGCGTCAGCAGGATCTGAGCGGCGACGAGACCGCGCTTGCGCGCCATGTCCTGATAGGCGTGCGCGAGGCTGATCTGCCCTACGGCCGCGGCGGCCTGGCTCTGCTCGAGCGCGAGCGGCCCCTTCGGAAGCTTCAAGGTGTGCCGGCCGAGCGCGATGGCGCCGGAGGAGACGAGCACCACCTGCTTGCCCGCGGCTGCGAGGGCGGCCACGTCGTCCAGCAGCGAGGCGAGCCAATCCGCCTTCAGCGTCCCCGTCGCCCGGTCGGTCAGCAGCGCGGAGCCGATCTTGACCACGATTCGGCGGGCGGCCGCCCATTCGGCGCGCGGGTCGATGGCCAGGGCTGTTTCTGCTTGCGTTGCCATGTCTTGTCGCGGGCTTGCCGCCTGTTGCGTCCGGTGGAGGCTCGCCTGATAGCGCAGGCGCAGCAAAAGCGGTAGCCTCGCAGAAAAAAGAACGGGCCGGCTGGCCCTCAGCGTGGCACCCATGAAACCCGCGCCCGCGCCGCGGAGCGCCATCGTGTATCCACGGGGAGCCCAATGAAGCTACGCCAGTGCGCCGTCCTTTTCGCTGCGGCAAGTGTAGTTCTTTCGTCCATTCCGTCCATCGGGGCGCTCGCCGGCGTCGTGGCCGCGGAGGAAGCCGGTGCCGATATCGTCCTCAAGGGCCACGGGCGCGACCTCGCCGGGGCGGCATACAGCCCCGACGGGGGCCGCGTCGTGACGGCCTCCAGCGATAATACGGCGCGCGTCTGGGATGCCGCGACGGGCGCGCTCATCGCGGAGCTGAAGGGGCACACGGAGGCGGTGCGCAGCGCCGCCTTCAGCCCCGACGGCAAGCGCATCGTCACGTCATCCCGCGACGGCAGCGCCCGCATCTGGGATGCCGTCTCCGGCGCGGAGCTGACGGCGCTCTCCGGTCACGGTGGCATGCTGGAGCAGGCGGCATGGAGCCCCGACGGCACCCGCATCGTCACCGCGTCCCGGGACGGGATCGCGACCCTGTGGGATGCCGCCACCGGCAAGGCGATCGCGGAGCTGAAGGGCCATTCCGGGCCGGTGATGCGCGCAACTTTCAGCCCCGATGGCAACCGCGTCGTGACAGCTTCGACCGACAAGACCGCGCGCGTTTGGGACGGGAATACGGGCGTCGCTATCGCCATGCTCGAAGGCCACCGCCGCATGGTGCTGGACGCCGCCTTCAGCCCGGATGGTCAGCACGTGGCGACGGCTGGCAGCGACGAGACCGCTGCGATATGGGACGCCGGCACGGGCAAGCGCCTCGCCACCCTCGAAGGCCACGAGCGCGGCGTGCTGCACGTTGAATACAGCCGCGATGGCGCAAAGATCCTGACGACCTCCAGCGACCGCACCGGGCGCATATGGGACGCTGCAACCGGAACGCTTCTGTCGACCTTGCCGGGCCACGGGCGCCCGGTGATGGATGGTGCTTTCAGCCCCGACGGAAAGCTCGCGGTGACGGGATCGCACGACAAGAAGGTGCGCGTTTGGAATGTCGCGACCGGCGATCTGCTTGCAACGCTATCGACCGATGGCAGCGAGGTGCAGAGCGCGAGGTTCAGCCCCGATGGCAAGCATGTTCTTGCCGCTTCCTTCGACGGCGTAGCCCGGATATGGAACGTGTCGGCCTATTCGAAACCCTAGAGTGCTTCCGGAAAAGTGGGCACCGGTTTTCCGATAAGAAGCACGGCTAGGTGAGAGTGCTTCCGGAAGTAGGCACCGGTTTTCTGCGTTTCCACTTAAACGAGAACGGCCCTAAAGGAAGCGCCATGGGTGAAGTGCTCGGCATCTATGAGGCCAATGCGGCAGCGTTCGACAGCGACCGCGGCCGAAACCTCATGGAGAAGCCCTATCTCGATGAGCTCCTCGCGCGTCTCGATGCCTCGAGCAGGCGCGTGCTGGATGTCGGATGCGGCGCTGGCGATCCCATCGCCCGCTATCTGATCGAGCAGGGATGCCACGTGACGGGTGTCGACGGCGCGTCGGCCATGATCGGCATCTGCGCCCAGAAATTCCCCGCCATGGATTGGCGCGTCGGCGACATGCGCCACCTCGACCTCGGCCAGCGCTTCAACGCCATCATCGCCTGGGACAGCTTCTTTCACCTCACCGCCGAGGCGCAGCGCGGCATGTTCCCGATCTTTGCCCGGCACATCGCGCCGCGCGGGTTGCTGCTCTTCACATCAGGACCCGCGCACGGCGAAGCCATCGGCGAGCTCTATGGCGCCCCGCTCTATCATGCGAGCCTCAGCGCGGAGGAATATCGCCGCCTTCTCGCCGAAAACGGCTTTGTCATTCTGCGCCACAAGGTGGAAGACCCCGATTGCGGCCGTCACACCGTATGGCTGGCCCAGGCCGCTTAGCCGCGGCCGCATGCCCGTCAGTCGTTGCCGCGGCGCACGTCGAGGGCGAGCAGCGTAAGGCTGATGCCCTGCAACAGCAGAGCCGCACCGACGATGGTGCCGAGCGTCCAGCCCGCCGACGACGGCAGGTCGAATAGGATGAGTAGACCGGCGACGATCGAGATCACCGCCGATAGAATGAGCCAGCGCCGGCTGCCGGCGTTGTTGATCCCGCCACCGACCATGAGCGACGTGATCCCCTGTGCAACGAGGGTCACCGCGATGATCATCGTGAGCGAGACGAGGCCGAGCGTCGGATAGAGGAAGATCATGACGCCGCCGGCGATGAATATCGCCCCGCCCAGCATCTGCCACGCGGCGCGGCTCCAGTCCCCCGCGCGCAGCCCGTGCATCAGCTGCAGCACGCCCGCCGCAACCATCGCCGCTGCGATCCAGATCTCCGTCGTGAGCGAGGCGGTGACGACGCCCATCGGCGTCGTGAGGATCAGAAATCCGAACAGGATGAGCACGATGCCAAGGGCCAGGAGCCAGCCCCAGCTCTGATGGAGCGTCGAGCGCAATCCCCGTGTCTCAGCCATTTTTTTTTGCCCTGCGTTGCCAGATGAAGCTCCGCGGGGCAGTAGCACGGCAACTGCCTATTTTTCGCTAACCGGAAGCGCGCCGAGGGCCTGCCGGGCGGCCATGGCCCCGCCGAGTATGGCGCCGGTATAGCCGCCGGAGCCGGCATAGGCCGACGCCAGCAGCAGCCCCTTGATCGGCGTGCGCGGGGAACGTCCCCAGCCATGCCGGATCGAGCCGGTGGGTGGCAACGGAGCAAAGCCGTAGACGGCGCCCTGTGGCGTGCCGAGGTAGCTTTCGATCGAGCTCGCCGTGTTGAACACCGTCGTTTCCACGGCGTCGGCAAATCCCGGATACGTGCGGTCGAGTGCGGCGATAAGGGCTTTGCCCCAGGCTGCGCGTTTCGCCTCGTAGGACTGCGAGTCGAGCTTCTGCCAGTTGGAAATGCGGTCGACACCCACGACCGAGACCGGATAGGGCGGACCGCCAAGGCCGCTGTCGACCGCGGAATAATTGACGACGGCGAGCGGCGGCATCGCTTCGCCCGGTGCGTCGGCCAGCACGTCGGCACCGCGCTTGTAATCGGCGAGCGTTTGCATCCACTCCGGCAGCAGCATCGTTGCGTAGGAGCTGAGCCCGAAGTGTGCCGCGGGCCGACTCATGCCGAACGTCACCGAGAAAAGTGAGATCGACAGCGGTGTCGCGGCATAGGGCGCGAAAAAGGCATCGCGCTTTTCCGGCGGCAACATGCCCGCCACGTGCGAAGGGGCTGCGCCGCTGATGATGACCGGTGCGTGCGCTTCCACGCGGTCTCCGCCTTGCTTGCCTTCATGCACCACGCCCACCGGCTGGCCGCGGGCATCGAACAGAATTTCGGTGACTGTACGGCGCAGCAGCAACTCGCCGCCGGCGTTTCTCATCGCTTTGGCAATCGCGTTGCTAAGCCGCTGCGAGCCGCCCTGGATGAAACGTCCCCCCGATCCGATGTAGCCGCCCTGCGCCACGGCAAAGAGGACCCACCACAGCGCATCGGGATCGTCGTGCCAGTAGAGAAGATTTGCAGCGACCGCGCATTTCGCGGCCTCGTCATCACCGAATGTCCGCGCGAGCTGGTCCGACACCGAGCGGCGCCAGCCCGTAACGACGGGTAGGAGCTTGGCGATAGAGGTGAGCCCGGCGAGCGGATTGTCGAACGCGGCCCAACCCCGGCTGAGGGTGCCGAGCCCGGTCGCGATGTGCTCCATATCGTGGATGAGATCGATGATCCCCGCACGCTGTTGGGGAAAACGGTCGATCAGCGCGGCGCGCGCCGCATCAAACCCTTCCGGCAGCACGAACGCCGGTCCAAGCGGGCCGCCGCGCGCCTCGTACACCGATCCGGTTGGCACCCACACGACCTTGTCGCGCACGCCGATCTTGCCGAGCACGTCGTGCTTGGGATCCGTCGGATCCTCGGGGCTCGCGGTCTCGTGCAGCGAGGCCTCGACGACGAGATCGCCCGCCTTGTACGTGGAGGCGGCGCCCCCGACACCGTAGTTGCGCTCGACGAGCAGCACCCGGCACCCATCCTGCGCGAGGCTCGCCGCGGCGGTGAGACCGCCAAGGCCCGCGCCTATGACGATCACGTCGTACTGGGTGCCCATGCTGTGCCGGTGTCCTTTATCTTTCCGCCCGCCGCTTGCTTAGTAGAGACAGCCGGCGAGGGAAAGTGCAGCCGCAGTCCTTGCGACGCAAGCGCGCGTCAGCTCGCCACTGCGTTACGGCGCGCATGGGCCGCTATGAATGCGGTCATCTGGTCGGCCGGAATAGGGCGCGAGAAGAGATAGCCCTGGAGTTGATGGCAGCCCGACTGCTGCAACCAGCGCTGCTGCTGCACGGTTTCAACGCCTTCGGCGGTGATCGTGAGGGAAAGATCCTGGCCGAGCTTGATGATCGAGGCAAGAATGACCGAGTTGTCCTGCGGCTCGCCCGCGCCATCGATGAAGCTGCGGTCGATTTTCAGTTTGTCGAAGCCGAAGCGGCGCAGGTACTGCAGGCCGGAGTAGCCGGTACCGAAATCGTCGAGCGCCACCTTCACCCCGAGCCCCTGCAGTCCGCGCATCTGCTCGTTGGCACGCCGCTCGTCAGCCAGAAGCACGCTTTCCGTGATCTCGATCTCGAGGCGCTCGGCGGGAAACTGGCTTTCCTCCAGAACTTCGCGCACCACCTCCACGACATCCCCATGGTGAATCTGGGAGGCGGAAACGTTGACGGCGACATTGACGTCCGGCCACGCCTTGCCATCCTCAACCGCGCGGCGCAGCACCAGCTTGCCGAGATTTTGGATGAGGCCCGTCTCTTCAGCCAATGGAATGAAGATCTCCGGTGAAATCGCACCGAACGTCGGATCGGTCCAGCGCGCGAGGGCCTCCACGCCGACGACGATACTTCCCGAAGCGTCCATCAAGGGCTGATAGAAGACGTCGATCGCCCCATCCGCCACCGCGCTGCGCAGAGCTATCTCCAGCATGTGCCGATAGGTGACTTCCGCATCCATTTCCGGTGCGAACGCGACGGCGATTTTGCCGGATTGATCTTTCGCGCGCTCCACGGCGAGTTCCGCACGGCGCAAAAGATCATCCCCCGTGCGCCCGTCGGCGGGGCTGATCGCGTATCCCACCGATGCCGTGGCGAAGACCCGCGTGCCCCCCGGCAGGTCGAACGGCTCGGCAAGCGCCGTAATGACGTCCTCGGCGAATTCGCGCGTCGCGGCTGCATCGAGCCCGGGTGCCAGCACCATGAAATGGTCGCCCTCGGGCCGCGCGATGAACGATCCCCGCGGGCGAAGCTGGTCCAGCCGCTGCGCGCAGGCGACGAGAACGGCATCGCCGACGGTCGTTCCGAATGCCTCGTTGATCGCCTTGAAATCATCGACGTCGATCGCGAGCACCGCCACGGATTGGTCGTTACCCTGCGTATCGACGAGCAGGCGCGGCAGCTGCTCGCGCATGGCGATGCGGTTCGGCAGCGCGGTGAGGCTGTCGGTGCGGGCCGCAAGCTTTGCGGTTTCTTCGCTGTCGAGAATGCGCTTGATCTGCCGGCGTCCCCACATGATCAGCAGGTATGTGAGCACGCCGACGAGCACGAGCGAGAGGCCCAGCCCCGGCGCCACGTGGCGGATGAACTCCACGCCCGGCCGGTCCTTGCGCCAGACGAGCGTGCCCACCGGCTCACCGTTGCGCGCCATGATGACGTCGCTCGTATCGTCCGCGGGCGTCCCATGCGCCGCCCACTGCATATCGCGGAAGCCGAAGCTCTCGCCGAGCTGCCGCGTGAACGTCTTGTCGATGTAGTCCACGCCGACGAGCAGCATCGGCTGCGCACCCGGCGGCTTGGGATATCCGCGGTCGGGCAGGATCGTTGACACCACCACCGTCGCGGGATGACCTCCGAAGGACCGCGCGTCGGACACCGCGACGTGACGCTCGACATGCCCGTTCGCCATCGGAATATTCGTGACGATGGCGTCGTAGTCGGGCATCGACTTTGGATCGCGTGTCGCGCGAATGAGATCGCCGATTTCAGCCCCCATATCGGTGGCGTTGAGGTTCGGATCGCCATTGGACGAATATCCGAACACCGGCGTGTCGTTGGCGTCGAGCACGTAGACGCGATCATAGCCAAGCAGATGGCCGAGATATTCGCCGTAGAAGGCGCGCATCCACGCGCTGTCGCCGGCTTGTGTCTTTTCGTAGGCCTCGCCCCAGATCGTCTGGGCGCGCAATTCGCGCGCCAGCGAGCGGCCGTGCTGCGAGATCGCGTGCTCTATGGTTTCGCGCTGGCGGGAAAGAGCAATGGTATCGGTCTCGCTCGCGCCGATGATGAGAGATGCGAGCACGATTCCCAACGACGCGGCAGCCAATGCCACGATCGGCAGTGTTACGAACGCGGTGCTCCGCTTAAGCAATCGCTCTGGTCCTGCGCCGCTGCGCTGCTTTGGCCCTTCCCCGCTGGCTACAATCCGTACCCGAACAATAGGTGGTTTCAACAGTGTCGTTTGCGGGCGCGGTGAGCGCTTCGTTAACAGAGCGGATGTGCAACCGAGCGAACAACGTACCGCGGACGACAAAGGTTGCCCGCTGCAACTCGTCCGGCGAAGTGAGTGTTTATTGTGCACGCGAGATGCGGCGTTTCGCCAGCCCGCAGGCTTAAGGACGCCACGATTCCTTCGGTGCATCGGACGCCGCCGCTTCGTCTTTCTTCGCGCGGTTAATTTCGCGCGCGACCGCAAACAGCGCCTCGCGCACGCCTTCGCCCGAAACTGCCGAAAGCACGAGCGGCTTCTTCTTCGCCACGCGTTTCAGCGCCTCGAAACGCTCTTCGAGCGTTTCCTTGTCGACGGCGTCGCACTTCGACAGGGCGACGATCTCCTTCTTTCTATCGAGACCGCCACCATAGGCTTTCAGCTCGCGGCGCACGGTGCGGTAGGCGGTGGCGACGTCTTCCTCCGTCGCATCGACGAGGTGAAGCATGACTTTCGTGCGTTCAACGTGCCCGAGGAAGCGCGTGCCGATGCCTGCGCCTTCGCTCGCGCCTTCGATGAGGCCGGGGATATCGGCGAGCACGAAATCGACATCACCCACGCGCACGACGCCGAGGTTGGGATGCAGCGTCGTGAAGGGATAAGCGGCGATCTTCGGTTTTGCCGCGCTCGATGCCGCGAGGAACGTAGACTTGCCCGCATTCGGCAAGCCGATGACGCCCGCATCTGCGATCAGCTTGAGCCGCAGCCAGATCGTCAGCTCTTCGCCCGGCAGGCCGGGATTGACCCGCCGCGGCGCCTGGTTGGTCGATGATTTGAAATGCGCGTTGCCGAAGCCGCCATTCCCGCCCCGCGCGAGAAGCGCCCTGTCACCGGGCTTCTCGAGATCGGCAAGCAGTGTCTCCTGGTCCTCAGCGAATATCTGCGTCCCCGGCGGCACCTTGATGATGCAGTCTTCGCCGTTCGCGCCGGCGCGGTTGCGGCCGGCACCGTGTCCGCCCCTCTTCGCTTTGAAGTGCTGCTGGTAGCGGTAGTCGATGAGCGTGTTGAGATTGTCGACGCATACCGCCCAGACGTCGCCGCCCTTGCCGCCGTCTCCACCGTCGGGACCGCCGAACTCGATGAACTTCTCGCGCCGGAACGAGAGCGATCCGTCACCGCCGGCGCCCGAAGCGACATAGATCTTTGCCTGGTCGAGAAATTTCATCGCATGAAGCTCCGCCAGCGGTCGAGCAGCGGACGACCGCGCGCATACCTTACCGTTTCCACCTCACAATTGCGCGCCTCGCACCACTGCGCACCCGTGCCGACGGGACGGAAACCCAGTTTGCGGATAACACGCGCCGAGCCGGCATTATCGACGAAGTGTCCGCACGTGAGCTGCTCGAAGCCCGTTTCCTGGAAGCAATGGTCGACGAGCGTGCGCGCGGCCTCCGTGGCGTATCCTTTTCCCCACCACGGCTTGCCGATCCAATAGCCGATCTCCGCCTGTTTCGGCTCGTGCCGGATATAGCCGACGGCTCCGATGAGTTCTCCGCCCAGCAATATGGCTCGGACGAATTCGTCGTCGTCGATCGAGGCGATCCAGAGGTCGGCATCGACAATGGTGTAGGGATGCGGGATGCGGGACGTCATGCGCGCGATATCCCAGTCCCCGGCGAGCATGGCGATGCGCCCTGCATCGCGGGCTTCTATGGGGCGGTACGTCAGTCGTGGCGAGCGCATACGCGGCGCGCTCCGTTCGCGCATCGGCTGGGCCGGGATGCAGGCCGGTCTTGAAGAGCCGGTCATGAAAAAGGGGGACGCCACGGGACATCCCCCTCGAAATCTCAGGCGAGCTTCTGCCGATTACTCGGCCGCTTCGGCTGCCCGCGTGCGCACCGACACATAGACGCGGCCGTTGCGCTTGGTGTTGAACTCCACAGCGCCTTCGACAACGGCGAAGATCGTGTGATCCGTGCCCATGCCGACGCCGGAGCCCGGGTGCCACTGGGTACCGCGCTGGCGGACCAGGATGTTGCCGGGGATGACGTGCTCACCGCCGAAGCGCTTCACACCGAGGCGCTTGGAATGTGAGTCGCGGCCGTTCTTGGACGAGCCGCCTGCCTTTTTTTGTGCCATCGATCAGATCCTCAATCTCGGGCGGCTGCCTTAGGCGCCGACAATGCTCTTGATGCGGACCTTGACGAGGTCCTGGCGGTGGCCGCGCTTGCGGCGGGAATTCTTGCGGCGGCGCTTCTTGAAGGCGATGACCTTCGGCCCGCGCGTCTCTTCGATGAACTCGGCAACGACCTTGGCGCCGGAGACCAGCGGGGTGCCGATTTTCGGGTTGTCGCCGCCGATCAGCAGAACCTCGCCGAACTCGACCTGCGCACCGGCTTCACCGGCGATCTTCTCAATCGTGATGACGTCGTCAGCAGCAACACGGTACTGCTTGCCGCCCGTCTTGATGACAGCGTACATGGCTTTTCCTTCAGCGTTCTCCGCGCCCTATGGCGCCGCAGGCGAGCTGCGGTCTTTATGAGATCGCCTCCGGAGATCGGGGCGAACAGGCCTCGGGCAGCGCATTGCGCGCCCCGGTTCAGGGGGCGCGAGAAGGCGGGTTTATCCTCGAATGCCCGCGACTTGTCAATTGGAAGCGGCCATGGATGCCGCTGCAATCTGCTTGATTTGGGCCTAGCGGTCCGGGCTCTCCAGATCGCTCCGGAGCCGGCTGAGCAGATCCACCGCATGGGTGGCGTAGGGCCCGATCCAACGATCGTAAAGCTGCTTGATCGGCAGCGGGTTGAGGTAATTCCAGCGCTCCCGGCCGCGGCGCTGCACGATCACCAGCCCGGCCTCCTCCAGAACCTTCAGATGCTGCATCACCGTGCAGCGGTCGCGGGCTGGAAAGCGGCCGCACAGTTCCCCCGTGGTCTGTGGGTGGTCACGCAGCGCGTCGAGGATCTCCCGGCGGGTGGATGCGGCCAACGCCTTGAAAACACGATCGTCTTCTTCTGCGATTGACATGTTATAATTATATAACATAATTTGCCGATCGCAAGGGAGAGACCGATGGATCTCAAGTTCAGCGTATCCGCCCGCATCGCCAAGCCGGTGGAAGAGGTGTTCGAGGCGGTGGCCAACCCGGAGCAGCTGTCGCGCTACTTCACCACCGGTGGTGCCAAAGGTCGGCTCGAGACCGGCGCCACCGTGACGTGGGACTTCCACGATTTTCCCGGCGCCTTCCCGGTCGAGGTGGCGGAGGTCGAACCGAACCGGAGGATCGTCCTGCGCTGGGCAGCTGACGAAGGCCCGCCTGAAGGTGAGCCGCAAAGCGCGGCTCCGAGCTATACGACGACCGTCACGATGACCTTCGAGCCGCTCGATGGGGGGCGCACGCTCGTCTCCATCACGGAGGAAGGCTGGCGCTCCACACCCGGCGGCCTCACGGCCTCCTATGGCAATTGTCAGGGATGGAGCCAGATGCTGTGCGCCCTGAAGGCCTATCTCGAGTACGGCATCAATTTGCGCGAGGGCATGTACAAGTGAGGTGGGCATCCCCATCGCGTGCAATCGCGCACCCGAGCGCCCACATTGATGCGTGTCGTCTCCAACGCACGCGGATAGGCCGATGCAGCGCGAAGTCCCCAACGTCGAGCTCCCGCCCATACCGGTCGTTGACACCGGGCCTGCGTTTCCGCTGGAAACGCTGGCACTTCAGGAGCCGCGCGCCCGCGCCCTGATGGACTGCGCTACGGCCGGCGTTTCGCCGCGCCTGCTGCGCATGCTCGATGCCGTCTCCCGCCGCTGGCTCGCCAGGCAGGGCAGCATCCACCTCGACGAAATCGACGCGATCGCTGCGCGTCTTGCACGCCCCGGCGTCTATTTCCTTTCGGTCAACTACGAGTGGGGCTGCACCTGCCGCGTCGGACCGTCACCGGACGGCCGCGGTGCTCGCCTCGTGCGCGTGCTCGATTGGGTTACTGGCGGTCTCGGCCGCTATGTCATCGCTGCGCGCGTCGCAGGGCCGGCGGGTCCGTTCGTTTCGCTCACTTGGCCCGGATACACCGGCGTGCTGCAGGCCATGGCGCCGGGTCGTTTCTCCGCCGCGCTCAACCAGGCGCCGATGCGTTCTCTGTTCGGCGTCTTCCATCTCGATTGGGCGCTGGGTCGCGGTCGCGTCTGGCGCATGCGGCATCCGGCACCGACTCATCTGCTCCGCGAAGTGTGCGAGACGGCCGCGACATTCGCCGAGGCGAAGCGCATGCTGACGGAGCGCCCTATCTCCACGCCGGCCATCTTTTCCATCGCGGGCGTGCAGCCAAACGAGACGGCTGTGATCGAGCGCACCGAGGACGACGCGCGCGTGCACGATGGTGGCAATACGGCGGCCAACCACTGGCAGACGCCCGGATGGAGAGGCCTGTCGCGCGGCAACGACAGCCCGGGTCGAGCGTGCCAGATGCACAGGGTTCCGATGGAGCTTGATGCGCACTTCGAATGGCTGACGCCGCCGATCCTCAATTGGAACACGCGGCTCGCCATGGTGGCAGATGCGCGCGAAGGCCGGCTCGTCGCCCGAGGCTATGAGCCGGCCAGCCGCGCGGCGGCGCCTGCCACCGCGCCGCTGGTGCTCGATGTGTCGTGACGGGCGGGCAAACCGCTAGCGCACGAGCACGTCTTTCGTGGCATCGAGCGCATGCGTGATCTCCTCCGGCGTGAATTCGCTGGTGAGAAAAAAGCGCAGCCGCGCCGCATTCACCGGCACACCGGGCGACATGATCAGTGACGCATTGATGCCGCGCTTCAGCACCTGCGACACCGCCTTCGCGGCCCGCGTCGTCGCCCCGACCATTACCGGCACCATGCCGATGCCGACGGCTCGCCCCGTATCGAGCCCACGGGCCTTTGCTTCCCGCAGGAATAGCGCGCCGTTCGCATGCAGGCGCGCAATGCGCTCCGGCTCGCGCTTCACGACGCGCAGCGCGGCGAGTGCCGCCGCCGTCATGCTCGGCGGCAGGCCCACCGAGAACACGAAGCCGGGCGCGGCGTAGCGTAGCGTGTCGATGAGATCGCGGTTTCCGGCGATGTAGCCGCCGCACGAGGCATACGCCTTGCTGAGCGTGCCCATCCAGATGTCGACCTTGTCGCCGGCGATGCCGCAGTGCTCGGCAAGGCCGGAGCCGGTTCTCCCGAGCACGCCGCAGCCGTGCGCATCGTCCACCATGAGCCAGGCGCCGTAACGCTCCTTCAGCTCGACGATGCGTGCAAGATCCGGCGTGTCGCCCTCGGTGGAATAGAGCCCTTCGATCACGACGAGCGCGTTCTTGTAGTTGGCGCGCTCGTCCCGAAGGATCTTCTCCAGCGCATCGAGACGGTTGTGCTTGAACGCCTTGGTCGTCGCCCCCGAAAGACGCATGCCGACGACGGCACTATTGTGCACGAACTCGTCGTGCACGATGAGATCTTCGGGACCCATGATGGTGCCGATGGTCGACACGTTTGCTGCATGGCCCGAGACGAACGCCAGCGCCGCATCGACGCCGATCGTCGCGGCAATCTCCGCTTCCAGTTCGCGGTGTAAAGGCGTATCGCCCGACACCATCCGGCTCGCCGAGACGGACGTGCCGTAGCTGTCGATCGCCGCCTTCGCCGCCGCGATGAGATCCGGATGCTGGCTCAGCCCCAGGTAGTCGCACCACGCGAAGTTGAGCACCGGTTTGCCGTCGATCAGCGTGTGCCGTCCCTGCCGCCCTTCCGTCGACCGGAAGAACGGATTCTCGATGCCGAGCATGTTCGCAAGGTTCTGATGGTAGTTGATGGATTTGTATTCGGGGAGCGATGAGAACGGTGCCGCGACGAGGTCGCGATCCAGCTTGGCGCGTATACGGTTCATCGCATGCGGCATGATGTTCATTGTGTTGTCCTCCGGTGCAGGCGCGCGATGTCCCATCGCGGCCGTTGTTCAGAAAATGGCGTAGACAGCGAGATGAAAATCAAAGCCGCCCGGGATGTCGGGCGGCCGGGAAACGTTGGGGCGCTGCTCGCGCTCCGCCGCACCGGAAGATTGGATTTTGTCGAAGGACATTGCGCCGCGCTCCCCGCGGAGCACGTCCGGACGAGATGTCGAAGCCGGAGTGGACGTCACGATCGGCTGCGGCGTGTCGAGGATACTCATGTGAACTCTCCCTGAAATATCGGCGCCGTGATCGGCTTATGGGAAAGTTCTAGAGAGATGCGCCGTGTGCCGCTGTTCCGCCCGGAACACGTTTGCGGGCGCTTTTGTCCCAGGGGAGGAAATATGAACGCGACTGGGAGGGTGACGAGCGGCCCAAACCGCGAGCGCGCCGGCTGACGGCGGTGCCTTTTTGGTCAGCGGCGGCTTCGGTCCGTCCCGTAGAACGATGCCGTGTCCGGGGGACGGAGCCGACGGCTGCTCCGCGTCAACTTCCTCCCGCCGCATCCCGCCGCCCATCAATTCGCAATCGATCGTGATACGCGCCCGTACTCGCGCACCCGCGCCTGCCACGCTATGATGAGCAAATGACACGCCGCGCCGTACGTATGATCTGGGGGATGACGGGGCTATGCCTTGTGGCCGGCGTCGTTGCGAGCGCGGCCATCTGGCTCGGCGCTCCCGATCAGCCCTGGCAGCGCGTCGTGCAGGAGCTGTCGACGTTGCTGGATGTCGTGGCGCTTCTGCTATGGATGGGCATCTTCGCCATCTACTGGGCACGGCGGCGGCCCCGGAGCTGACGCCAGACGCTGACGCCAGACGCCCGCTGCCTCACGCTGGTCGCGTTGGCTTGCTGCCCGTGCTTGTTTTTAGCCGGTGCAGGAATGCACAGCGCGCCGGAGCACCCCGCAAGGCCCCGGCGCGCTTCTCACGCCGCAATCCCGAGAGACCAAAGGGATTGCGATGTCTCATTCCAGTTGTGATGTCTCATTCCACCGGAAATGAAACCGCATAGTCACGCATTTGCGGCTCTTCCCCGGCTTGCGTCCGCACCCTCTGCGAATAATCGACCTCGCAAACTTCGATGGTGGCGCTGTCGGTTTCGTCCCCGTCGCGCAGCGAGCTCCATATCCACGGCATGGATACGTTGGCGAACGGATCGGGCTCCGTTTCCAACTGCTGCACGACGCATTTCACGTGCAGGTCATAGCGGATGCGCGCCACCTTTGCGGAGGTGCGCCTCGCCTCTCCCATGATGCGTGCCGTTTCGGCGCGCATCTGCGCCAGTGCGGCGCGCGCCGGCGCGTCGTTGCCGGCTTGCTGCGCCGTCGCGGCCGGGCGCATGGCACCCTCCGCACCGTCCTCTACGGTCCAGTGAAAACTTCCAGGCTGTGCCAGGTTACCTTCGCTTGCACGCCACGCATTACTAGATTGCGGCAATTCATCGGCGACTGCCGGGATCGCTCCCAGGACAAATGCAAAAATAAGACAATACGCTTTCAATTTACCACCTCTTACATCGGAGCGGCGATGCCATTTTGTTAACACGCGGGAAGGCAGCCAACCAATGCGTGCCTTTGCGTTTTGCACGCTATGCACATGGGCGCTCGAAACTGTGCATTTCGCAATCTGCCGGTTCTTCCCGTCTCCCGGCCCTAGAAGACTCGCATATGCACCGCAAACGCGGATTGTGCGGCATAAACAAAGCGCGTATTTGCAATGCGTTAACCAGGATGGCTGAGACTTTGATTTGCATTGGAATTGGAAGGGGGAAGCAATGGCTGAGGCATTGAAGCTGGTCGCAACGGAGTATGCATCGGCATGCTTCGACAAGGTTGGAAGCATGGCGCGCGCGCGCGACCGCCATTGGTGGGCCGGCGTCGGCCTTTATCTCTGGACTGCCTTCCTGTTCGGCAATGTGCTCGGCGAAGTCTGGGGCCTCGTCGGCACGCAGATGGCCTGAGCGCCGTTCGAATTGCAGGAATAAAAAACGCGGCATTTCACTGGGGAAATGCCGCGTAAAGGACGCGCTGGGGGTAATAAATTCGATCGGGCGCGGCGGCGCCTAGTGGTGCACCTCTATGCCGAGCCGCGCATTGATAGCCTCGAGCTCGTCATGCACCGCATGTAGACGCGCCCGGTTTTCCAGGTACGCCTTGCGGCGTGCATCCCGCTCCGCCGCCGTCGGCTCGCGGTGTAGGTGTTCGAAAGCAAGCAGGATGGATTCGCCCTCATCCTCGATGGCAGCAGCCTGATCCTTGAGACGTTCGCAGGCCATCAGCCATTCAAGTGATTGCGTATTCAACATTGGTGCCCTCCACGAATGCGACTGGGGCATTCTGTGGGCGCAGGCGGCCGTGCGAACAGTTGCAGAGGGGGCTTATCCCCGCAATCCCCGGACCCGGGATCTATTTGCGTTCGTGACTGTTTCTTCTGGAACAGCCGCGGTTTGGCCGTCTCCCTATCGTATCTTCATCAGTCCGATGGAGGTTCCGATGGCCGATTTCATGCAGATTCTCAGCGACTCCGACCGTTACGTCGCGACCGTGCGCGACGGCGAAATCTATATCGTGCTCGGCAAGTGACCGGCCGCCCCAATGGCTGTTGGCCTTTGGCGGTCTGGCACGCGAAGCAAAGCACAGCGCCCGATATGCACTCTGCGCCGGACGGCCGGCTAACAGCGTGCGTGCGGCGCTAACTGCTGCATCCCTGTATCGGTATCATCGTCACGGAAGTGCGGTCGGCATACTTGTTCATCGCGCCGGTCGCGGCATCGACGCCGAGGCCGATCACGCCGCCCGCGATGACGTTCCCCGCCGCCATCCCCTCCGTGTACGAGGGGATCATGGCCACGCCATCCTGAAAGCATGCCTTCCGGCACGTCACAGCGATGTTGTGCTGGCTCTTGTCCAGCTCGATCGTCGCGGGCGTAACCACAGTCCGGGCGCCGATGCCGGGCGAAGAGAGCTCACAATTTGCACCCGGTGCGCCGGGAGTTTCTATGGCAACGACTTGGGTTGTGCCTTTGACGATCGTGGCGCAGCCGGTAACAACGAGCGCCATTAGAAAAATCATAAAAAATCGCATGACAATCGGCCCCCAGCCGACGCCTAAAGCTTATGTTGAGTGCAATGCCCCCGCTAGGGCGCCGCTGCAACGTTTGCTTTGCGTTTGTCCACCTGATTCCGGTGTCTGCGGCCCTCACTTGGTCCCCCGGCGCAGCTCGCCATCGACATCCGGCATGACGGCTTCCCTGCGGGGCATAGGCTTGGAAGCGTAGGAAGTCTGCCTTCTCTCCAACGGGGTTGGCAGGCGTGTCGAAAGGGTAGATCCGACCTCCTTTGTGGTGTCGCTACCCGCTTGCGTGTCGGCAGCACACCGGCTATCACCTCGGCCCGCGAAGGCCGGTGATTTGCAGTCCCGTGTTGACGCGTTACGGGGGCGCCAGGGCATTCAGTGCTGATCGGTGCCAAATCCATCAGGTCCTTCAGTCAGACCTTTCGGAGACGCCCGTATCTATTGGTTTGGAGAGGTGGCTGAGTGGCTGAAAGCACCGCACTCGAAATGCGGCATACTCGCAAGGGTATCGTGGGTTCAAATCCCACCCTCTCCGCCAGCGTCCCTCGGGCGCGCTAGTCCCATAACGCCGCTCGAAATATTCCCATAGACATCAAGGTGTTGTGTTGGATCCAGCAGGCGCACGGGCTGCGATCCGCCCCCTACGCACCCGCATCCGAGCTGCCCGGAGTGCGTCCGGAAAAGTGGGCGCCGGTTTTCCGGTAAGAAGCACGCGCAATCAAAGAGATAGATGCGTGCTGCGATTCAAAGCAGAACGGCTCTAGGTCACCGCGTCGATCCAGCTGTCCTCGAAATCCCAGGTGCGCTTCGGCGCGATCTCTTCGACCACGGTGTAGCGGCTGCGATCCATGGAGAAGCGGTTGAGAGCGGCAAGTGCTTCGCTCTCGGTGGCGAACCGGCCCATCCGCGCCATATCGCAAATGCGAAATACGACCCACCGCCTTTGCATCGGCTTTCGGCTGTTTCGGTTCCCGGTGATGCGCATCTCTCGGCTCCTTCTTTCCTTCAACGGCGCTTGACCGGGGAAAGTTCATCGGCCCGAAACGTTCTTCCCATCGCATTTGGCGCGGAAGCGCGCGAACCTGGAACGCGCCCTGGCTATTGATGCCGACAGTCGAGCAATGCTGTGGCGGCTCGCGTCGCCGTCCGGCGTTGGGAACATTCGAATGAAAGAGCTCCCCGTGCCCGAACCGATCCATCCCATGGAAGCAAAATCCGTCGGCGAGCTTCCCGTCGGCGATGGTTGGCTTTACGAGCCTAAGTGGGATGGTTTCCGCTGCCTCGCCTTGAAGGATGGCGCCAGCGTGGAGCTGCAGGGCAAGTCGGGTAAGCCGCTCGCCCGCTACTTCCCCGAGGTCGTGAAAATGTTGTCCGAAATCAACTTGAAGCACGCCGCGCTGGATGGCGAGTTGCGCATCGAGATCGGCGGCGTTGCGTCCTTCGACGCCTTGCAGATGAGGCTGCATCCCGCCGCAACGCGCATCAAAAAGCTGTCGGAGGAAACACCCGCGACGCTGGTGGTGTTCGACACTCTTCTCAATGCCAAGGGCCTGCCGATCCATGAGCTGCCGCTGAGGAAACGGCAAGCCGAGCTGCAACGGCTTGCGCGAAAGTTCAAAAACGGCCTGTCGATGAGCGAGGCGACGGAAGACATCGGCGTAGCGCGCCGCTGGCTGAAGAACGGCTACGCCGGGACCGACGGCGTCATCGCGAAGCGGCTCGACCTGCCCTACCGGTTCGGCGAGCGCGCGATGCTCAAGGTGAAGCGCATCCGCACGGCGGATTGTGTCGTGGGCGGTTTCCGCTACGAGCGGGGAAAGAAGATCGTCGGCTCGCTGCTGCTCGGCCTCTACGACAAGGACGGGCTGCTCCATCACGTTGGCTTCACGTCGGGCCTTGCGGGCGTCGATAAGCCGGAGCTGACGGCAAAGCTGGAAAAGTTGATCGCGCCGCCCGGCTTCACGGGAGACGCGCCCGGCGGCCCGAGCCGCTGGACGACCGACCGCTCCGCCGAATGGGAGCCTTTGAAGCCGAAGCTCGTGGCCGAGGTGAGCTACGATCACGTGACCGGCAACCGGTTTCGACACGGAACCCGGCTGATCCGCTGGCGGCCCGACAAGGCGCCCCGTCAATGCACGCTCGATCAGATCGCCTAGACCATGATCGCTTCGGACCCTATCCGTCCGAAGCGTGAATCATCGGTCTAAGCAAAAGACCATGATCGCTTCGGACCCTATCCGTCCGAAGCGTGAATCATCGGTCTAAGCAAAAGACCATGATCGCTTCGGACCCCACCAGTCCGAAGCGTGAATCATCGGTCTGATGAAATGACCATGATCGGTCTAAAAAACGAGAGCGCCGCATCGCGATTCGAAGAAAAGCCATCGTGCCCTAGCGCCAACGCTACGGTTTCAGCACGACCTTGACGCAGCTATCGCGCTTGTCCCGGAACACGCGGTACATCTCCGGCCCCGCCGATAGCGATACCGAGTGCGTGATCACGAACGACGGATCGATTTGGCCCTCTTCGATGCGTTTCAGCAGATCGTCGGTCCAGCGGTTCACGTGCGTCTGCCCCATACGAAACGTCAGCCCTTTGTTCATGGCGATGCCCATGGGGATCTTGTCGACGAGACCCGCATAGACGCCGGGGATGGAGATGACGCCCGCCGGCCGGCAGACATAGATCATTTCGCGCAGCACGTGCGGCCGGTCGCTCTCCATCATCATCATCTGCTTGGCCCGATCGTAGACCGTGTCGGGCTGTGCGAGCGAAACGTGTGACTCGAGCCCGACGGCATCGATGCACTTGTCGGGGCCGACGCCGCCGGTCAATTCGTTCAGCCGCTCGACGACGCTCTCGGTCTCGAAGTCGATGGTGATGGCACCGCCGGCTTCAGCCATGCTGAGACGCTCCGGCAGCCTGTCGATGGCGATCACCTGCTTGGCGCCGAGCAGCACGGCGCTGCGGATTGCCATTTGTCCAACCGGTCCGCATCCCCAGATCGCAACGGTGTCGGTCGGCTGGATGTCGCATTGGGCTGCGGCTTGCCAGCCGGTGGGAAGAATGTCGCCGAGGAACAGCACCTGCTCGTCGGAAAGACCGTCCGGCACCTTCACGTGCGTGGTGTCGGCAAATGGCACACGCAGATATTCGGCCTGGCCGCCGGGATAGCCGCCGGTCAGATGCGTATAGCCGAAGAGGCCGGCCGTGCCGTGCCCGAAGACCTTGTCGGCGAGGTCCTTCGTACGGTTCGTCCGCTCGCAGACGGAGTAGTTGCCGCGCTTGCATTGCTCGCACTGGCCGCACCAGATCGTGAACGGCACGACGATGCGATCGCCTTTCTTGAGATTGCCGTTCACGCCTTTGCCGACGTCGACCACCTCTCCCATCATCTCGTGGCCCATGATGTCGCCGGGCAGCATGGCGGGGATGAAGTTGTGAAACAGGTGCAGGTCCGAGCCGCAAATGGCGCAACTGGTCACCTTGATGATCGCGTCCCGGTCATCCTCGATTTCGGGGTCGGATACCGTGTCGTAACGGATGTCTTCCTTGCCGTGCCAAACGAGAGCCTTCATATCGCGATCCTCCAATGCTGCGCTTAGCGCAATTCCTCCGGGGTGCGATCGTTCCGCACGAGCTCCGCCGGCCGGGGTGAATTGTGACCTTTCCCCTGGCCCGCTGAGGCCGAGGCTTCCGCGCGCGCGTTCCGGTGATGCTGAACGCCGAGTTTTTTGCTCACCCCCGTCGCTTCGGATCGATCCTGTCCGGTGGATGCGAACGATCTCCGGTTTTGCGGAACAGACGCCAGTCCCAGCCGTTGTCAGGCAAACCCCTGCGAGGAGCATCCCAATGGCTTCATCACGAGGCATGTCCCCACGAGGCTTGGCGGTCGTGACGGGCGCGTCCACCGGTATCGGCTACGAGCTGGCCCGCCGTTGCGCGGAGCACGGCTACGATCTTCTCGTTGCAGCGGACGAGCCGGAGATCGCGACGGCTGCGGAAGAGTTCCGGCGCATCGGGGCAAACGTGGAGACGGTGGAGGCAGACCTCGCCACGTCCGAAGGCGTCGACAAGCTCTACGCCGCCCTTGGAGGCCGGGAGGTCGCTGCATTGCTGGCCAACGCGGGACGCGGTCTCGCCGGTGGATTTCTCGACCAGAACTTCGGCGCCGTGAAGCATGTCATCGACACAAACATCACCGGCACCCTCGATCTCATCCAAAGGGTGAGCCGCGACATGCGGGCGAGAGGGAAAGGCCGCATTCTCATCACCGGCTCAATCGCCGGGTTCATGCCGGGAGCATTCCACGCCGTCTACAACGCGAGCAAAGCTTTCCTGGACTCTTTCTCCTTCGCCTTGCGCGCCGAGCTGAAGGACACCGGCGTCACCGTCACGTGCCTCATGCCCGGTGCGACGGAAACCGCATTTTTCCGCCGCGCGGGGCTGCTCGATACCAAGCTCGGCCAATCCAAAAAGGACGACCCCGCCGATGTCGCACGCCAGGGCTTCGACGCGATGATGCGCGGCGACGGCGATGTGGTCACGGGCTGGCACAATAAGATTCAAACGGCGATCGCGAGCGTCACGCCGGCCGCGTGGCTGGCCGAGCAGCATCGGAAGCAAGCCGAACCCCATTCAGCGAGGAATTGAAGATGGCAAGTCTCCTGGCGTCATTCCGTTCCGAAGGCGATCCGAAGATTATCGAAAGCGGACCCGGCTCGTTGACGGCAGTGCATACGACGGCCAAGGCGCTGGGCTGTTTCAGCATCGGCCTCGGTCTTGCGGAGCTGTTCGCCGGGCGCCGGCTGGCCAATGCCCTGGGCCTTGAAAATCGTGTTGGACTTATCCGGGCGTTCGGTGCGCGCGAAATGCTCGCCGGTGTGATGACGCTGTCGACGGAGAAGGCGGCGGGCCTCTGGAGCCGGGCGGGTGGCGACGTCCTCGATCTCGTCACCCTCGCAACCGCGTTCGACGCGCCGCGCCAAAGGCAGCGTACGAACGCCAAGGCGGCGTTTCTCGCCGTCGCGGCCATCACCGCGGTGGATGTGTTGGCGGCGCGGGCCATGACCGCACAGCAGCACCGTAGCGGCACACCCAAAGATTACAGTAGCCGCAGCGGTTTTCCGCGAGGTGCGGTTGCGGCGCGCGACAGTGCGGTAACGTATCGGGAGATGAAGCCGCGCGCTTCAGCGGGTCTGGCTTGACGCTGGCAGCCACCGCATACGACCGCACGTTGCCGCGGGATGTCTGGCCGGACAGCACACTTCCCCTCGTTTTCGAAGGTTACGATTTCATCGGCAACCGGCGACGGCGCTTCGGCGCGGACGCCTTCGCTTGCCGGCTTTTGTTTCGCTCGGCGGTGTGTATCGGCGGGCCCGGCGCAGCGGAACTCTTTTACGATGCGAACCGGTTCCGGCGTGGCGGTGTCGTGCCCCGCCGCGTGCTGAAAACCCTGCTCGGCGAAGGCGGCATCCACGGTCTCGACGGGGTACTCCACGTAGGACGCAAGGCGATGTTCCTCGCCTTCATGGGGCCGCACACGCTGGGTCCGCTCCGCGAGCTCATGCAGCGCCATTGGCGGCAAGGTATAGCGGAGTGGAGAGGCAAAACAGTTGCCGTCTTCGAGCGCGCCCAGCTCATCCTGTTTCAGGCGCTGGCCGAGTTCGCCAGCGTTCCGCTCGCCCGCGAGGAAGTCTCGACGCGAACCGCGGACCTCGCCGCAATGGTGGATGGCTTCGGAGGCATAGGTCCCCGCTACTGGAGGGCGCGCCTCGCCCGTCTGCGGAGCGAGCGATGGGCGCGCGATCTCATTCGCGGTGTCCGCAGCGGCCGCATCGAGGCCGATCCCGAAAAGGCGACGGCTATCATCGCCCATTATCGCGAACGGGATGGCGAGCACTTGGACGAAGCCACCGCCTCTGTAGAACTGCTCAACGTTCTCCGCCCGGCCATGGCAACAGCCTATTTCATCGAATACGCGGCGCTGATGCTGGATCGCATGCCGAGCCTGCGCGAGGAGGTTGCCGAGGATGCGGCGGCACGCGAGCGCTTCATCGACGAGGTGCGCAGGGTGTGCCCCTTCACGCCCTTCCTCGGCGCCGAGGCCTGCCACGACGTAGAGTGGAATGGGCATGTCATCCCCGCCGGAACGCTCACGGTCCTCGACGTGTACGGCATCCACAACGACGACAGGATCTGGCCTCGCGCACATGCTTTCGACCCCGGCCGGTTCATGGGCAGGCGCGAGGATCCCTACAGCCTAATCCCGCAGGGTGGTGGCGAGCATCGCATCGGACACCGCTGCGCCGGCGAATGGCTGACGATGGAAGCCCTTCATGCAGCCACGGAATCTTTGGCGCGGTTAAACTACAGCGCAACCGGCGCACCGGAATTCGATCTCACGCGCATTCCTTCGCGGATGAGAACGCCCGTGATGCTGTCAGCGGGTTAGACCATGATCGCTTCGAACCCTATCAGTCCGAAGCGTGAATCATTTGAACGATCGGTAGCCGGGCGCCCGGAACAGGCACGGTGACCGGAGCATTGTCCCGTTGCACGTCTGCGCGACCTTCGGGTCGCCCGCGATCCTGGCATGACGCACGCGGTTTCCATGGTCTACCGGACGAGAAACGCCCTCGATGGAATGGTAGCGGGGATCATCGCGACCGGCGCCATGAGCCTTTTCATGGTCGCGGCCCATAGACTGCTTCCGCGCGAAGAACGCTATCCCTTGCCGCCGCGGCTGATTACGGAGCATACCCTCGGCGGCAGCGGGTCATCCGCGGAGGAGACGCCCATCGGGCAGGCGAGCGCCTATGCGGCGCACTTCCTGTTCGGCGGCGCCTGCGGTGCGCTCTACGGATCATTGCAACGGCGGAACGGGCCGCCGACGAGCGGCATCACGTACGCGCTCGGCGTCTGGCTCGCGAGCTACCTCGGCTGGGTGCCCGTCATTGGAGCGATGCGGCCCGCGACCGAGCAGCCCGCGAACCGCAATGTGTTGATGCTCGCCGCGCACGTCGTGTGGGGACTGGCGCTCGAGGCAAGCTACCGTCGCATCCGCTCTCAAACAGATCGATGAGTGCTGCCCGTGCTGACCTTCTTCCCACGCTTGGTATTGTTGCGGCCCTCATATTTGGGCTGGTGCGCCGGAACCGATTGGTTGCGGCCTTTGCCTTTACGCTTAGCCAATGTTCCACTCCACGTCCGTTGGAACACTGCTCAACCCAACGGGATGGGCTCTGTTCCCTCAAGCGGGTGTGGCATTCCGCCGATAGCGCGTTTTCCGCTCGATCCCGCAATGGCCGGCGCGAGCACATGTGACGTCCGGCCGCCCGTGAATATAGCGATTGGCTAGATCGACCGTTGATTGACGCGCTTGGAGAGTTCTTCCGCGCTTTCCTTGCGCTCGCTGTAGCGGTCGACGAGGTACGCCGCGCGATCCCGCGTCAGCAGCGTGAACTTCACCAGCTCCTCCATCACGTCGACGACGCGATCGTAGTAGGCGGATGGCTTCATGCGGTCCTCGTCGTCGAATTCCTGGAAAGCCTTCGCCACGGACGACTGGTTGGGAATCGTGATCATCCGCATCCACCGGCCCAGCACCCGCATCTGGTTTACCGCGTTGAAAGACTGCGATCCGCCGCTCACCTGCATCACGGCCAGGGTTTTACCCTGCGTGGCACGGATGGCACCCGCCGCAAGAGGAATCCAATCGATCATGGATTTCATGACGCCGCTCATCGCACCATGCCGTTCCGGCGAGCACCAGACCTGCCCCTCGGACCATGCCATCAACGCGCGTAGCTCCTGCACTTTCGGATGCGTGTCAGGCACATCGTCCGGCAGCGGCAGGCCGTGGGGATCGAATATCTTCGTCTCGGCACCGAAGTGCTCCAGCAGCCGTGCGGCCTCCATGGTGAGGAGGCGGCTGTAAGAGCGTGCACGCAGGGAACCATAGAGTAACAGGATACGCGGCCTGTGCGTGGCTGTCGCCGCGAGCTTGTCGCCAGCCGGAATATGCAGATGGTCGGCGATCACGTTGTGCAACGCGCCCGGATTGCTCTTGCTCATCGTGTTGTCCTTTCCGGCACGACTTCGCCGTCCTCCTTGGTGAACGTGCCGATGTTCGGGTTGGGCAGGATGTCGAGCACTGTCTCCGACGGACGGCACAGCTTCACGCCAAGTGGTGTGACGACGATCGGACGGTTGATCAGGATGGGGTGCCGCACCATGAAGTCGATCAGCTCATCCTGCGTCCATTTGGGATTTCCCAAATCGAGTTCGGCGTAAGGCGCGCTCTTTTCGCGCAGCAATTCGCGCGCGCTCAACCCCATGCGGCTCAGCAGCTGCACGAGCGTCTCCCGCGACGGCGGTGCGTCCAGGTACTCTACGATTTCCGGCTCTTCGCCGCTTTGGCGGATCATCGCCAGCGTGTTTCGGGAAGTGCCGCAGCGGGGGTTGTGATAGATGGTGATGGTCATAGGCTCGTTCGCGAATGATGTGTCTTGCGTGGTCGGCGGATCGCATGGGCCACCATCATTTCGATCCGCTCTTACACAGCGCGCGCGCTTTCTTGACGGTCGTGCCGCACAGCTCCGGCTGTCCCTGGCAGCAATCCTCCATGAGGAACGTGAGCAGCCGGCGCATGCCATCGAACTGGACGGCATAGCGGATGTAACGCCCGCTCCGCGTGGCGTGAATCAGTCCGGCTCTATCCAGCTCTTTCAAATGGAAGGAAGTCGAAGTCGGCGTTGCGCACACCGCGTCCGCAATCTCGCCCGCGGGTAAGCCCGGCGGACCGGCCTTTACGAGCAGACGAAAAATTGCGAGGCGCTGATCGTGCGCGAGCGCCGAAAGGCAGGCAACGGCGTCTTTGCTCTCCATGGCTACGATATTACAAGGAATATTGAATTATGCAAGCAACGATCGAACGCCTCGTGCTTGCCGGGTCGACACCCACAATCGGCAAAACCATGTCCGCCACGTGCCGACTCCCCGTCGCGGTCCGCCCGCTGTTTCTTCCGTCCTCTGCGACGCGCGAAAGTTGCGGGCCGATCCGCCGGCACATGGCATGAGGATCGTCGGTCATCGGCCAGCTTCGCGGTCGCGCGAAACGATGCGGATCAGGCGCTACCCGGCCGTTCGCTCGATTTGCAATACCGCCACCGTACGCGGGGCGCGATGGAGCGCAATGCCTGGAAAACTAAGGTCCGCACGCTGCGAATGCCCATGGCCGCGGTGACGGTCGAGGCCCGTGATCAGCCTCCGATTGCGCCGATGCGTGTTGCCGCGCCGAGCGGAGTGCGTTAGCGAGTACCGTTCCGTTACCCCACCTGCAGTCATTCACTCACAATCTGCGAGCGCTGATCCATGAAGCTTGTGCGTTTTGGCCAACCCGGCAGCGAGAAGCCGGGCCTAATCGATAGCCAGGGCAACATCCGCGACCTCTCCGCCCACGTCGAAGATTTCGCCGGAGTAAACCTGTCCCCGGCAGCGCTCGACAAGCTGCGCGCCATCGACCCGGCGAGCCTGCCGCAGGTCCCGGCCGGAACGCGCATCGGTGCCCCGGTTGCTGGCACGCGCAATTTCATCGCTATTGGCCTCAACTACGTCGACCACGCCAAGGAGACCGGCCAGGAAATCCCGAAGGAGCCGATCCTCTTCAACAAGGCGCCGAGCTGCATCTGCGGCCCCAACGACGACATCATGTATCCGAAGAACTCGAGCCACATGGATTGGGAGGTGGAGATCGCCTTCGTGGTCGGCTCGCGCGCCCGCTATGTCGAAGAAAAGGACGCCATGGCGTACATCGCGGGCTTCTGCCTGTGCAACGACGTCTCCGAGCGCAGCTTTCAGGTGCAGCGCGCCGGACAGTGGGTGAAGGGCAAATCCGCCGAGACTTTCGGTCCGCTGGGCCCCTGGCTGGCGACGCCGGATGAGATCGCCGATGTGCAGAACCTCGCCATGTCGCTCGACGTCAATGGCGTACGCAAGCAGACGGGCTCCACGTCGACGATGATCTTCTCCATTCCCTACCTGCTTTCCTATATCAGCCAGTTCATGGTGCTGGAGCCGGGCGACATCGTGACGACGGGCACGCCTCCGGGCGTCGGCTCGGCGCGCAAGCCGCGCGAGTATCTGAAGGCGGGCGACGAGCTCGTGCTCCGCATCGACGGTCTCGGCGAGCAGCGCGCGAAGGTGATCGCCTTCCAGCCCTGATCGCCCAGCAGCGCACGCACTTTTCAAGCGTCGATGTCGAAATAGATGTCTGGCCTGAATGTGCGCGCGCTGGCGTCTTTGCCGTCGAAACCCCGGCAGTTCGCGCGCACCACCGTGTCGCCGATGCGGTACGTGCGGCGCACATGCGTGTGGCCGTGTATCCAGACGGGAATGTTCTTCGCGTCCGCGATGTGGCGGTCGAGATCGCTCGCGAACGCCGCATCGAGCCCGTTGCCCGCGTGCTCGGCGTTTAACCCGCGAAGGCTGGGTGCATGGTGAGTGACGACGACCGTCGGCCGTCCCCCGACAGCGGAGAGATGCCGCCACAGGCCGTCCCATGCGCGATCGAATGCCGCCAATGCGTCCTCCGGCTGGAATTTTCCCAGTGATACGCTGCAATCGTTGCCGCGCTGCTCCTTCTTCACGAAGAAGAACTCGCCACAGCGCCGGCGCACACGGTCCATTGCGGCTTGGCTACGGCCTTCAAAATCTGTCCAGAGCGTCGCACCGAAAAAGTGCACGCCGCCGAGCATGACCGCGTCGTCATCGAGAACGATGATGCCTGGAAGATGCCGCTTGAGGAGCGCCGCCGTGCTATCGAATACACCGTCATAGTGCTCGTGGTTTCCCGCCACGAGCACCACGTGCGCGAAATTCGCCCGTGCCGCGTCGACGAAACGTAGCGCGCGCGCCCGTTGGTCGACGCTGTATCGGTCCCGCGCCTCCGGCGCGAGGCATCGCGCATGGCACAGATCGCCCGCGATGAGGAGCACGTCGCCCCGTGGCAGCGTCCAGTGAAAATCCTGCCGTTCGAGATGCAGATCGCTGAGGTAATGGCAACGCATTGAGCGCCCCCGATGCCAATATCGGCAGAGGATGGCGTGACTCGCCGCGATTGTCGGTTAAGCGCCGTTAACGGATGAACTGGTGCCGCGGCCAGAGAGGCCGCGGCACCGCATTGTCATCGGTGCCGCAATCGCCGCCGACGTGGCCGGCACAATGCCGGTCAGTAGGCCTGCTGCACCTTCGCCTTGTGCTGATCGTAGCGCATTGCCTTGCGCGTGCGCTCCCATTCGCCGGAATCGAGATTGCTGGCGGCAGCGCGGTTCTTGCTCTCCAACTCGCTGAGCCCTTTGATGGCACCCGTCGAAGCGGGCGCGCTTCCCCTGGAATAGACATCGCGCGAGCTCTTGATATAGGCGGCGTTGTCCTCCAGTGCCTTGCGTGCGCCGGCAATGTCGCCCTTGTCGCGCAGCTCCACGGCCCGTTCGCTGTTCTCGGTCGCAATCTGCTCCGTCACCTGGCTCATCACCGACTTGTTGAGGCCGCTTTCGATTTCCTTGGCATCGTTGGAAAAGCGCACCGCCGCCCGTGTCTCCGCACGGGAGGATTGAGCGCCGTTATCGAGATCGACGTACGTGATCGAAACATCGGCCACATCTGCGGTACCCATGCCGTGGTTGTCGGGTGCCTCCAGCTCGACGACGACATAGCGCTCGTTTTCTGCCTGGAGCTGGTTGAGCTTCAGCGTCACCTTCTGCCCCGCAATGCGTCCGTCGCGACCGAGGATGCGCTTGGGCGTGAATCCGGCACGGCACTCGATGATGATGGTGATGTCGCGCGCCGACACCGATAGCGCATCGCCGAACTCGCGGTCGAAGATTTCCGCAAGGTCGCTCGGCCGCTCGACGAATACGTGATTGCCATCGGATGCAGCGGCGAGGCGCTGCATCAGGTCCTCGTTGTAGTCGAGGCCGAGACCGATGGTGGAAACGGAGATGCCTCTGGAAGCGAGCTTGCGGCCGAGCTCGGCAAGCTCGCTCGGCGTGGACGGGCCGACGTTGGCGAGGCCGTCGGACAGCAGGATCACGCGGTTGACGTTGTTGCCGGAGACGAATTCCTCGACCTGCCGACCGCCCTCTTTGACGCCGGCATAGAGAGCCGTGGTGCCGCTGGCTTCGATGCGGTCGATGACCTTGAGCAGCTTTTCGCGCGAGTCTCTCAGCGGAGCCGACGGGCTGAGCACCTCGACGCCGTGGTTGTAGGCGATGAGCGCGACGCGGTCGTCGGACGACAGGCGTTTCAGTGCCACGCGCGCGCCTTCGCGCGCCGCCGCGATGCGGTCGCCCGACATCGATCCCGAGCGGTCGATGACGATGGCCGCGTTGATGGGCGCGCGGTCTTTACGCGCAGCGCCGGTAAGGCTCTTGAGGCTCAAGCGCAGGTAGACGTTGCCCGGCTTCGAAGTGGCGAGAACCGTCTGTCCGAGGTCCGCTTCGAGCGTCACCTCGGCCGCCGATAGCGGCACTGAGAGGCTGAGCGAAGCGGCGAATGTAATGGCGACCGCCGCGCGCCGGATCATCGTCATCGCAATATCTCCTCGGCTGAAATGCGCCTCGACGTTAACGATCCCGCGCGGCGGAAGCGGGCTCCCGCGGTGTCGAAATGGCGTCGCCGCGATGGCCGAAATGCAGTGCGCCCCGCATCGCTTCGTGTGCGACGCGGGGCGCTTTTCGGTCGGCCATGCGTCAGGCCGGGGAGATGCCGGTATGTATCAGTTCATGAACTGATGGCCGTTGTCGGCGATGTGCGTCTGCGCATGCTGCGCCGTTGCGATGCTGTTGCTGAGGCGGCGCCATGCCATCTCGTCGGCGCGAGAGTTGGCCTGGAACGCTTCGAGCAGCGCGCGGGCGATCTCCAGCAGCGACTGCTGCTCCGCCGCGAGCTGGCCGCCGCCCGAGTCGGGCTCGAGTTGCTCGACCGCCTCGCGCAGCACCTGCTCGTAGGGCCCGTTCGGGAGCAGCATCAGCACGGACCAATGCTGGTCGAGTTCCTGATAGGCGTCCTCGAGCATACGCCGTTCCCACGCCGCACCCTGCGGATGCAGCGTGTTCTGGATCAGGGCATAGGCCTCGTCGAACGAGCGGCGCGCTTCGTCGTCGCGCTCGCGCAGCAGCGTATCGAGCGTCGGCTGCGAGCGGCGTGCGCGGGTGAGCGCCTCGTTGGCCGCGATGGCAGCCATGTGCGCGCTCCCGGACACCCGCGCCCACGATTCCGGCTTCAGGCTGAGTGCGGCGAGCAGTTTCGTGACGTACCCGGCGCGCAGCTCGGAGGTGGTTTCTTCCTCGACGACCGGCTGGTGCGCGATGGCACGCGTACGCTCCGTCAGCGAGCCGCCGAAACGCTCCGATGGTTGATGGGCGATTCCGGGCGCCGGCTGCGCGGTGGCCTGCCCGATGCGCGGAACGCCGGCATCGGCCATCAGCGTGCGCGCACGGATGCGCGCCAGGGTCTTATAGAGATCGCGGTGGATCCAGAACTCGTCGGAGCCCTTACCTCGCCGCTGTACGCGGCCGAGCGTAGCACCCGCGTTGAGCGTGGACCGCACCGTGCGCCGATGCTCGTCGATCACCTCGCCGAGGTTGATCTCGGCCGTGAAGCCGCGATCCTCGTCGATGGGGTGCATGTATGACAGCACCGTATCGGCGTTGGCATTGATGTCCGGAAGCAGCGCTACGCCGACGATCTTCTCCAGCTCCGCTAGATCGGCGTTCGCACGGTTCGCCTCGAACGAGCGTTTCGCGACGATGGAGAGGAACTCGTAAAGCTCCGCACGCACGAGGTAGCGGTCCGCGGCCGCGTCGTATTCGACGGCGCTGATGGTGGCACCCGCATTGAGCACGCCCATCACCTGATGGCGCATGTGCGGCTCCAGTTGCTCCGGTCGCACCTCCGCCATGAAGCCGGCCGCGTTGGTGATCGGTCGCATGGCGTTGAGCGTGGCGCGTGCGTTGTCGAGCGTATCGGGCAGCAGCGCGTTCTCGATGATGGCTTCGAGCTGCTGCGAGTTGCGCCCTTTGCTCGACGGCACGTCCGCCAGCGGCGAGCGCACCGCGTTGGCGCCGAAGAGACCGGTCATGAAGATGAGCGAGTCGATGCCGATTGCGATGGCGAGCGCCAGGTAGGCGAGGCGGTTGCCGTCCTGGAACGCGTTCCACGAGACGACGAAGCGGTGCGCCTTGTCATCCCGGTTCATCTCGGCGAACGCGATCGTGCCGCGTAATTCGTCGGTCTTCTGGCTGGGCAGGCCGCTATCGGAAAGGCACTTCACGGCAAAGCCGAACAGCGCATCCGTCGAGCGTTGCGCCGCGAGCTTGTCGCCGCCGACGCAGTTGGCGTTGAAAGCCTTCGTGCCGGCCTGCAGCGTGAACAGCACCGCGGCGGCCTCGCTCGCCTGCTTGGGATCGCAGTCGATGCCGGAGACTTTCGTCTTCGTCACGTCCGCCGCATACATGGCGCTGTAGAGCTGGCCGCAGCGCTGCTGCACGGCCGCGAGGCGCTCGGCCGTGGGCGACTGCCGGAACTCCGCCCGCGCGGTCTCGAAGGCCGGCAGCACACGGCCCGGATCGATCCTCTGGCTGGCATCCTCGCCGGTCGTCTCCTGCGCCATGCGAATGCGCTCGGAGGCGGTTGCTTCCTCACCCTTGTATTTCGCGAGTTCCCCATCGATCGAAGCGAGCTCCCGCTTGATCTGGGCGATGCGCGTCTCCGCCGTGTCGAGCCGCTTCTTGGCGTCCTTCACGCGGTCGTCTTGAATTTTGTACGCCGCCTGCATCTTCGAAAGATCGCCCATGAGCTGGCGATAGACCGGCCCGCGGCCTTCCTTCAGTGTGCCCTCGACGCCCTTGCTCTCCGCCATCGCTTCGACGCGCTTGGCATCGATCGCCTTGGCGCGCGTGTCGAGCTCGCTCTTGGTGGAGGCATAGTCGGCGGCCAGGGTGGCCCGGTCGCCTTCGAGGCGCGCCAGCTCGTCGGTCAGCGAGGTCTTCTTGCCCGCGATGCCCGCCTGTCCGCTCTGCGCCGTGGTGATACGCTCCTGCTGCTCCTTGATGGCGCGGTTGCGCACTTCGATCTGGTCGTTGAAATACCGCTCGATCTCTCCGGTCGAGCTTTGCGCAGCGGACGCGAGGCGATCGAGCTGGCTCTCATAAGCGTGCCAGCCCTCGCTCTGGAATAGCGCGGCGGTTTGCGCCTGCTCCTCGCTGGCGATGGTCGCGCCGATGTCGGCGATGATGGCGGAGACCTGATTGGTCGCGCGCAGCTCCGAGACGCGCTCGCGCTGCTCCTTGGGGAAAACGACGTTGAAGCGGCTGTCGAAGGAGAAGAACACCGATGTCGCCATGCAGGCGAGGAACATCACCCATAGCATGGAGTTTTTCGCCATGATGCGCAGTGCCTGCGCGTAGGGCGCCACGACATCGGTGCGCGCAAACACCGTCACCAGCGCCAGCAGCGTGCAGAGTCCGCCGGCTATGATCAGCGACTGAATGATGTAGTCGGCGTTGACGCCGTATTTATATTGATAGATGCCGACGCCCGCCGCCAGCAGGATAGCTCCGACGACGAGCACCATGACGAGCGGCACAGTGGCCCGTGCCACGCCGCTGCGTGCGACTGTGCTCATGCCCGTTGCGAAGCTTTCACCGATCAGCCAGGCGACGATGAGCATCACGCAGTGGATGCCGAAGGTGAACATGAGCGACAGCACCGGCTCGCCGGTGAAGTTCGTCATGCCGTCCCACGTGGTCCAGCCTCCGGCGAGCGACAGCGCGAGGGCCGCGCTTCCGAGCATGGCGAGCTGCCAGTTGGTGAAGAAGATGTCTTCGATCACCCGCCATAGCCGCGGGCCGATCTTGAACAGCGCGATCAGCGCGCCGATGACGAGAACGGCGAGAAGAACACTGCGTGCGTACGCAGCCGGGTTCGCCAGCACCGCCTCGAGAGACTGTTTGAAGTCCATCTGCATTTCCCGCTCAACCGGCCCCTGCCGGACGACCCGTACCCCTTTGCATCATAGCGGCGCAAAGGCCACGCGTCGGTGCACGATGACCACAGCTGCTGGCCACTTCGCGGCAGGAATGCGGCGATCCCATGCACAGGCGCATGTTTTTGCGACTGCGACGCGGTGCGGAGCATTACCCGCAGGAACGGAGAAAGCGGTCGGCTGCATCGTGAGAAGCGGATTGCAGCTCGATGGATGGCCTCACGGCCTTGAAGTCAGACCGCTTCGAAGAGCGTGGCGAGGCCCATGCCGCCGGCGACGCCGAGCGTTGCCACGCCGAGGCCACGCCCCTTGTTTTCGCCGCGTGCGAGCCGGTTGAACAGCCGTGCCACCAGCACCGAGCTTGCCGCACCGAAGGGATGACCGCGGGCGAGCGCGCCCCCGTCGGGGTTCAGCAGGTCCGCGTCGATGTCGAGACTGCGGGCGAGCGCGATCGCCTGGGCCGCCGAGGTTTCGCTCATCTCGATAATGCCGAGATCGGAAGCGCTGTAGCCATCGAAGCGGCGGGCAAGGGCCCGCATGGCCTCGATCGGCGCGGAAGCCTCGTCGTCGGGAGCAACGCCCCGCGCCGCGTGTGCGAGAAAGCGCAGCCCGCGGGGCTTGCCGAGCGAGGCCCATACATCCTGGGAGACGACCACCGCCACCGCAGCCCCGTCGTGCAGGCTGGCCGTGTTGCCGGGCGTGAGCGTGCCATCGGGCGGCAGATAGGGTGCCTGCTGCGCCAGATCCTTGAAGTCGGGTGCAACCGAGCTCTGGTCGCGCGCCTCCTCGGCGTTGGATCGCAGCGGAAAGATCTCGCCGATGAAGCGTTTGGCTTCGCGCGCCTGCTCCGCCTTGAGGTGCGAGCGCAGCGCATAGGCATCCTGATCGGCGCGGCCGATGCCGAGCTGCGCCGCGAGCGCCTCGCTGGATTCGATGTGCGCCGGTCCCTCGCGCTCGTCGCCCGAGCCCGGCTCGGGGCTGAGGAAACGGGGAAGCTGTTGCAAGCTGCGCGGCTTGGCAACGCGCCAGGGTGCGGTCGAGATGGCTTCGGCGCCGCCCGCGACGATCGCCTGCGCATCGCCCAGCGTGACGGCGCGCACCGCCGCGAGAATGGCATCGAGGCCCGAGCCGCATTGCCGGTCGATGGTGGCGGCCGGCACCGTCTCGGGCAATCCGGCGGCGAGCGCGATGAGGCGGGCGGGGTTTGCCCCTTGCGTCGCGTTGCCGACGATCAATTCGTCGACCGCTTGCGGCCCGAGGCCGCTATCCTGGAGCACGGCGCCGACGAGGGGCGCGCACAGCTCCTCGATGCGCCTGTTCCTGTGCAGGCCTCCGATGCGGCCGACGGCGGTGCGGCGGGCCGCGACGATATACGCGGATTGAGATGACATCTGTATGGCTTGTGGCTCTCGAAAATTGATACGCGCAGAGAGCTGCGAGACGGCGCCTCAAGGCTGGCGCACGCTCCCGGCTTCCATTGTCCGGTGAACGTCAGGAACCATATGATATTGGCGGAAAAGCGGATGACGATATTGGCGGAAATGCGGATAGCGGCCAGGTAGGTTTACAGTCCGTTTCCACTGAGCCTATGCCGTCGCCGCACTGTGGTATACAGTGGCATAAACAGAAAACGTCTGGGAAGAAACGATGACTGAGGCCCCAACCAAGCCAAACGGAGCGCTGTCACTCACCCAGGCCGAGCGCAAGCTGGCGAAAGCCGTCGAACGGGCCAACCAGGCGTTTACCGAAAAGAACCTCCGCTTCACCAAGCTGCGTCAGGACGTTTTCGAGGAAATCGCCGCCACCCACGCCTCCATCGGCGCCTATGACATCCTCGCCAAGCTCGCCGAAAAAGGCACGCGCCTGGCACCGATTTCCGTCTACCGCGCCATCGATGCGCTCATCGAGGCGGGCGTCATCCACCGGCTGGAAAGCAAGAACGCGTTTTTCGCCTGCCGGCGCATGGATCATCGCACCGGCCGACGCCCGATCTTCCTTTCGTGCGAGAAATGCAATGCGGTGCAGGAGGTGGATTCGGAGGGTATCTTCGAAACCATCGACCGGCTGGCGCGCGATGTCTCGTTTCAGCCCCGCGTGAAATTCGTCGAGGTTTCCGGGCTGTGCCGCAGCTGCCAGTCCAAGAAGGATTGAACCGTCCATGCCGCACAGCGAGGGAGCGCCCGCGGCGGCGCCCGTGCCGTGCGGCCACGGCTCCGGGCGCGCCTGCACGCATAGCCACGCCACTGCCGCCAGCGCGCCGTTCGATGCCAACGCGCTCATATCCGCACGTGGGCTCGGCATCACGCGCGGCGGCCGCGACCAGCTGATCGACGTCAGTCTCGACATTGCCCCGCGCGAGATCGTCACGCTGATCGGTCCCAATGGCGCAGGCAAGTCGACGCTGGTGCGCGTGCTGCTGGGTCTGGAGAAACCCGATCGCGGAAGAATCCAGCGCCGCGCCGACCTGCGCATCGGCTACGTTCCGCAGCGCTTCGATAGCGACGCCGTCATTCCGATGACCGTGGAACGCTTTCTGTCGCTGGGCATGGACGGCGACAGGGCCCGCATTGCCCGCATGCTGGAGCAGGTCGATGCGTCGTCCGTGCGCCATCAGCAGATCGGCGAATTGTCGGGCGGGGAGTTGCAGCGCGTGGTGCTCGCCCGTGCGCTGCTGCGCGAGCCCAATCTGCTGGTGCTCGACGAGCCCGCGCAGGGCGTCGACTACAGCGGCGAAGCGGATCTCTACAACCTGATCGGCCGTCTGCGCGATGAATCCGGGTTCGGCGTGCTGCTCGTCTCCCACGATCTGCACGTCGTGATGGCGCGCTCCGATCGTGTCATCTGTCTCAACCACCACGTCTGCTGCTCCGGCATACCGGAAACGGTGGCGCAGCATCCCTCCTATGCGCGCCTCTTCGGACCGCAGGCCGCCCATGCGTTCGCGGTCTATCGCCACCACCATGACCACAGTCACGACCTCGCCGGCATGCCTCACCCATCCGGCCCGTCCGACGATGCGGAACAAGGCAAGCCATGATCTTCGAGCCGTTCTTCCTGCGCGCGCTGCTCGCCGGGCTGGGCCTTGCCGCCGTGGCGGCGCCGCTCGGCTGCTTCGTCGTCTGGCAGCGTCTCGCCTATTTCGGTGAGACGGTTGCGCAGGCGGGCCTGATCGGCGTGGCGCTCGGCCTCGCCCTGCATATGGACGTGACGTGGGGCGTGATGGCCGTGGCGCTTCTCGTTGCGGCGCTGCTGCTCTGGTTCGGTCGCCAGAAGATGGTCGGCCTCGATTCCATCCTCGGCCTTCTGCACCATGCCGCCCTGGCCGCCGGCGTGATCGCCACCTCGATGCTGCAAGGCCCGCCCGTCGACCTGGCGGGATTCCTGTTCGGCGACGTTTTCGCCGTCACGTCCACCGATGTGATCGTCATATTCGGCGGCGGGGCGCTCGTTCTCGCCGCCGTCGCCTGGATGTGGCAGCCATTGCTGCGCCTGGCCGTGCACGAGGAGCTGGCGGAGGCGGAAGGCGTCGACCGCGAGAAGATCCGCACCGTGTTCATCGTGCTCCTCGCCGTCGCCATCGCCGTCGCCATGAAGATCGTCGGCATTCTCCTGGTCATGGCCTTCCTCGTGGTTCCGGCCGTTGCGGCGCGGCCACTGAGCCGCGATCCCGAGCGCATGGTTCTGCTGACAGCGCTCATCGCGGCCGGTAGCGTTGTCGCGGGCCTCTGGCTGTCGGCGACCGTCGATAGCCCCGGCGGCCCTTCGATCGTCATCGTCATGTCGATCATTGCCGGTCTATCGCTGAGCTGGGCTGCCCGCGGGCGCCCGGCCGCGCGGCCGATAAAGGATTAACCGCCGCCGCCCCCTGGCCAATTGGTGGGCGCTGGATTACGTAGACGCTTGGTGCCTTTGGCGGAAATTGAGCCCATGCAGGCTTCGGCCACCCAACCCATCGCCCCCCGGCGCCGCACGCACCCTGTCCGCGTTGCGGGCGTAGTGGTGGGCGGCGGCGCGCCCGTCGTCGTCCAGTCGATGACAAACACCGATACCGCAGACATCGAGGCGACGGTCGCCCAGGTGGCGGCACTCGCCCGCGCCGGATCGGAGCTGGTGCGGTTGACGGTGGATCGCGACGAGGCGGCCAAAGCCGTGCCGCACATCCGCGACCGCCTCGTCCAGCGCGGCGTCACCGTGCCGCTGATCGGCGATTTCCACTACAACGGCCACACGCTGCTGGCCGACAACCCCGCCGCGGCCGAGGCCCTCGCCAAATACCGCATCAATCCCGGCAACGTCGGTTTCAAGGACAAGAAAGACCGTCAGTTCGCCGCCATCATCGAGACCGCGCTGCACTGGAAGAAGCCGGTGCGCATCGGCGTCAACTGGGGCTCCCTCGATCAGGAGCTGCTGACGCGTCTCATGGACGAGAACGCGGCCTCGCCCGAGCCGATGGACGCCCGCGCCGTGATGCACGAGGCGATCGTGCAGTCGGCGCTCATCTCGGCCGCACGCGCCGAGGAGCTGGGGATGTCGAAGAACGACATCATCCTCTCCGCGAAAGTGTCCGCGGTGCAGGACCTCGTCAGCGTCTACACCATGCTCGCCGCCCGCGCCGATTACGCGCTGCACGTCGGCCTCACCGAAGCGGGCATGGGCTCGAAGGGCATCGTCGCCTCGACGGCGGGCATCGGCCTTCTGCTGCAGGCCGGCATCGGCGACACGATCCGCGTGTCGTTGACGCCCGAGCCGGGCGGGGCGCGCACGCTCGAGGTGCGCGTCGCCCAGGAGATCCTGCAGTCGATGGGTCTGCGCGCGTTCATGCCCGTCGTCACGGCCTGCCCCGGCTGCGGCCGCACCACGTCTACGGTGTTCCAGGAACTCGCCCGCAACGTGCAGGACATGATCTCCGAACGCATGCCGGAATGGCGGCGGCGCTATCCCGGCGTCGAGACGCTGAATTTTGCGGTCATGGGCTGCATCGTGAACGGTCCCGGCGAATCCAAGCATGCCGACATCGGCATCTCGCTGCCCGGCACCGGCGAAGCGCCGGCCGCGCCCGTCTTCATCGATGGAAAAAAGGCGATAACTCTGCGCGGGCCGAACATCGCGGCTGAATTCCAGAAAATCGTGGAGGACTATATCGAGCGTCGATTCGGCGGGACGGCGCAGGTTGAGCTTCCGGCAACGGAACGGCATACGGCTTGAGGCGGGCCGCAACCCTTGGGGGGAACGACAATGACAACAAAAAGAAGCGCGCCTACGCGTGTGCTGACCCGCGCGTTCGCCATCGGCACGCTCGGCCTGGCAGGACTGGCCGCTGCGGGTTGCTCCGGCTCTAGCCTGCCGGATACCGACCGCGTGTTCCTCTCCGCTGCCGGCGGCTGGGACCGCAATCGCGATGGCGTCGTCACCTGCGAGGAATGGAAAGAATACGCCGCCGAGCTGTTCACCGCTGCCGATGCGAACGGCGACGGCAGTCTCGACCGCACCGAGTACACGAAGATCATCTCGATCGACCGCATGTTCGAGACCGTGGACTTCAGCTACTACGACGCCAACGGCGATGGCAAAGTGGACCGCACCGAGTTCGTCGACAAGCCGAACCGCGCGTTCGCGCTGCTCGACAAGAACAACGAGTGCCGTCTCACGGCAGCGCAGGTCGCTGGCGCGCGCGCCAACGCCGAGCAGATATTCGACAACAAGAAGCCGCAGTCGGGCGATCCCCGTGACTCCCAGAAGGGCGGTCCCGGCGTCGGCGGCATGTAAGGGCAGCAGTCCGAGGCGACGTTCCGGATGCGATCGGGTGCGGCGACACGCTGGTGTCAACGCTGGGCGCCGGACCGCGCGGCTATTCTTGCGGCGCGCAGCACTCGTGTGACGTCTTCTCGCCTTAGCCGATTGTTAGAGCCCCGGCTTTAGGTGGGGGCGCTGGAAACCATCTTTCGGCCCGAATTCGGGCCGATCCGCCTTTCAATCGTCAAGCTTAGGCCACTGGCACTGCTTAGGTTTTCCGCGACGCTCAAATAGCGCCCCGGGAACCGGCGCCCGCCTGAAGCGTTAACCACGCACCACATCAATGGGGGTAATCGCCATGAAGAGATTGCTGCTTGCCGGCCTTGCCGCCGCTGCGTGGTCGTGTAGCGCGCTTGCGGCCGACCTCGGTCCTTATAATCCGCCACGCAACTACGAGCCGGTCTACGAACCCGTGCGTAGCGGCGCGTACAATTGGCAAGGTCTCTACCTCGGCGTGAATGCCGGCTACGGCTGGGGGAATGACAATTCTACGTCCTTCAACGGCATTGGCGGCGGCACCGGCTCGCTCAATCCGGACGGTTGGTTCGGCGGCGGCCAGATCGGCTACAACGCGCAGTTCAATTCGCTCGTGTTGGGTCTCGAAGCCGACATCCAGGGCGCCGACTTCAGCGATTCCACCGTGCTCAGCGGCGGCTTCAGCGGCGTGACGAGCGACATGGACTGGTTCTCGACCCTGCGCGGCCGCGTCGGCTTCGCGAGCGGTCCGGCATTGTTCTACCTCACCGGCGGCTGGGCCTTCGCCGATGTCGATTACACCGTCGTCGCGCCCGCCGCGACGATCTCCAGCAGCGAGTTCAAGTCCGGCTACACGCTGGGCGGCGGTGTCGAATGGGCGTTCTCGCCGAACTGGTCGCTGAAGGGTGAATACCTCTACGTCGATCTTGGGAAGGAATCCTTCTCGACGCCTGCGGGCACCTTCACCACCGATACCGATCTTCACACCGCGCGCGTCGGTCTCAACTACCGCTTCTGACGCCGGCGACGCTGCGAGCAACTTGAAAAGGCGCCTCGATGGGGCGCCTTTTTCGTTGTGCGGCGCGGGGCCAACGCTCAGTGCGCGCGGTTCGCCGCAAAGCGGGCCGCCTCGATGAGCGCAGCAGAGCGCGCCCCGAAGCGCGCCAGCTCCGCTTCGGCGCCGCTCACGGCTTCGGCGAGCTGCGCGCGCGCCGCATCGACGCCGATGAGCTCGATCAATGTCGCCTTGCCAGCGGCGCTGTCCTTGCCCGCAGCCTTCCCCATCGTCTCCGCATCCCCTTCGGCGTCGAGGAGATCATCGGCGATCTGGAATGCGAGCCCGAGCCGCTCGCCGTAGGCGCGCAAAGCCGCGCGCTCGGCATGTGAAGCTTGCGCGAGCACCGCACCCGCTTCGCAGGATGCCGCAATCAGCGCGCCCGTTTTGAGCGATTGCAGATGACGCACGTGCTCGGCGCTGGGATGCGCCGGCTCGCCGCGCTTTTCCGCTTCGAGATCGAGCATCTGTCCGAGCACCATGCCGCGGCCGCCGGCCGCGCGGGCGAGCACATGCGCAAGCTCGGCGCGCACCGCCGGGTCGGCGTGCGTATGTCCGTTCGCGATGATTTCGAAGGCGAGCGTCAAGAGCGCATCGCCCGCGAGGATCGCCGTCCATTCGTCGAACGCCCGGTGCACCGTGGGCCGCCCGCGCCGCAGATCGTCGTCGTCCATGCTGGGAAGATCGTCGTGGGCGAGTGAATAGCAGTGCACGCACTCGAAAGCGGCGGCGGCATCGAGGGCACGATCCACCGGAACATCGAAAAGCGCAGCACTTTCCAGCACCAGAAACGGCCGGAAACGCTTGCCCCCGCCGAGCAGCGCGTGTTCCATGGCCGCGTTGAGGCGGCTGCCCTGATGCGGCCCGTATTCTGCGAGCACCTTCCGTAGGTGCTGCTCGATACGCTCCGCCGCGGCGGCGAGCCTTTGCACGAACGTCATTTGGGATTACCTACTAGCGTCGGGCCAGCCCGTCGCGCACCGAGCGGCGGCGAGCGATGGGCGCTGCGGATTGAGCAGCGGATATAGCATCGGGGCGATGCAAGCACAGTATGGAAAGGTCCGATCCTCCCAAGCCCGTTGGCACCCCTCCCGTGGTGGATGAGGACGAGCCCAAAAAGCCTTCGGCCGAAAATGGAAGCGCAGCTGATGGCGCACCACCGGCCGCGGAAACGACGCAGGCCGGAGCCATCCCCCCCGACGATCCCGAAGTGGACGGACGCAGCCCGGGTGACCCTGTTCCCCAGGACGCGCCCCGTCTCGATGAACCGGCGGCGTCGCCGGTGACACCGGATGAGCCCGTGCGAGCGATGCCCGCGCCGGATGCTGAGATAGATGACGGCGTGACGGACGTTGCCGGTCATGAGCCGAACCCGCCGATCGATGGGAATGAGGCAGCAGCTCCGGTCGAGACGTCGCCGGATCGCCAGGCGCGCCCGTCGGAATCCGGCGACGATCCTGCCCCCCAATTGCAGCGGTTCGATCCGCCGTTCGACATGCCCGATGTGGAACCGCTGGAGCCGTGGCCCGATCCGCTGGAAATGACCCAGCCGTCGGCCCGGCGCATGCCACGTGCGGAAGCATCCGATCCGCCGGCCGACGCGCACGGCGAAAATCCCGGGACCGGCCCCCTTCCGCGTTACCAGGATGGGTCGCGGGATGACCTCCCCGAGCTTCCCGCCACTTACGTCGAGGTTCCCGCGGGGGAGAATGGCGCCTCCGAGGCGGAAAGGCTCGAGGCAAGTCCTCCCGGGCACACGTTCGAGCCGTCGCCCTTTGCGGTGCCGCCGCCAGCCGCGGAACCATCGCCCTCGATTTCATCCGCGCCGCAGAGGCCGGTCGTGGGCCCGGTTCTGGGGCCGGTCAAGTCCCGTCTCGCCGCCGCTTCCGGGAGGCAACAGCTCGAAGCCCCGGCGGTGCGCGACGAAACGCCGGCGCAACCGGCCGACGCGTTGCCGCCTGCCCCAGCGGAGCCAGAGGAGGCGGCACCTTCGGAGAGCTTGCCTGCGCCGCCGGATGCGGCGCCTCCGGCAGAGCTGAAAATCCCTTCCGCCCCGGCCGCCGATCCCTTCGCGCGGTTGGAGCCGTCCTTCGGCCAGCCCCGGCCGCAGGATGGGTTTCTCGACTACCGGCCGCGTCCGGAGCCCTCCTGGTCGAGCTCTGCCGCGCCCGAGCCCGCCTTGCCCACGCCGGATCTCGCCTCCCCCGGGCGGGACGCATGGGCAATCTTCGGATCACCAGCCGCCGAGGCCGCCGAAGGCCACTGCGCCCCGTCTACCTTCGGAATACCGCCCAGCCAGCCAAGCGAGATGGCGGCGGCGATGGGCGCTTCCTCGTCCTTCGCACCTGTGGCCGGCGTCGTCTCGGACGCGGGTACGGAACCGGCGCCCGGACAGCGGGATTGGCGCGACCTCGTGCGCCGCATCGCGCACGCGGCGTTTCTCGTCTTCGCCGGATGGTTCATCGCCGTGCTGGCGCTGATCGTCGCCTATCGCTTCGTGAACCCGCCGTTCTCCATGCTGATGGCGCAACAATTCCTCACCGGCACGCGAATCCAGAAGCAATGGGTGCCGCTGGAGCAGATATCCCCCAACCTGCGCCGCGCGGTGATCGTGTCGGAGGACGGACGCTTCTGCCATCACTGGGGCATCGACCTGATCGAAGCCGCAAACGCGCTGAAGCGGGCGAGCGACGGCTATCCGCGGGGCGCGAGCACCATCACCATGCAGGTGGCCAAGAACCTCTTCCTGCTGCCCACCAAGAGCTACGTGCGCAAGCTGATCGAGCTGCCGCTGACGTTCGCCATCGAGTTGGCATGGCCCAAGGCCCGGATATTGGAGATCTACCTCAACATCGTGGAATGGGGCCCCGGCATTTTCGGCGCCGAAGCCGCCTCCAAGGCCCACTTCGGCCGCTCCGCCGCGAGCCTGTCGCCCCGGCAGGCGGCCCAGCTCGCCGTCGCCCTGCCCAACCCGATCGTCCGCAACGCCGGCCGACCGGGACCCCGGACGGCCAGGCGGGCCTCGGTCATCCAGAAACGCGCCGCCGGCGCCCGGGGCGCCTCCAGTTGCGTCGACATGGTCCGTTAAGGCGTTGGGGGGCTCTAGAAGTCCCCGAAGAATGTAGTATAAGGCGCCCCACGCGCGCTCTGACCGGCTTAGCCGCTAAAGGGCGCGATAAGGATATTCGCTTTCACAGCCGGGATTGGCACGGGCGCGCGATGGGCCCGCAGGCGGTGCTTTCGCCCCGCACGATCCCGGTTCTCAGCACGGAGTTTAAGACGATGGCAGTTCCGCGAAAGAAAGTATCGCGCATGAAGCAGGGCATGCGCCGCGCGCACGATGCGCTGTCTTCCCCGACCTATATCGAGGACAAGGAGTCGGGTGAGCGCCGCCGCCCGCACCACATCGACCTCAAGACCGGCAAGTATCGCGGTCGTCAGGTCCTTCCGCCGAAGGCCGACGTCTGATCTGAGGCGCTTGGGACAGCGTGCCGCAACAGCGGCACGCGTGACGACGTTTCCGCGTTGCAGCGCAAACCGCTGCGTGGCAGAAACGGTCTGAACACGGCGGGCCGTCCGGCCCAATAGGGGGAATGCGTTATGTCGCTCAGGTCCATTCCGTCGCTTGTCCTCGCGTTCATCCTCTACAACGCGGTGGTGTTCATCGCCGGCAGCACGGACGTGCTGGCGAAGTCCCTGTTCGAGCTGAACATGCTCAGCGGCGGCCACTGGACGTTCACCGTCAGCGACCTGATCGTCATCATCACGCTGTTCCTGCTCTTCGCCGAGCTCATCAAGGCGACGTACACCAGCACCTCGTCCTTGATCGACCACGGCCTGTCGATGATCGTTTTCATCGCCTGCCTCGTCGAGTTCATGCTGGCGCCGCTCGCGGCGACCTCGACGTTCTTCATCATCATGGTCGCCACCGCGATCGACGTCGTGGCCGGCTTCACCATCGGCATCCGCGTCGCACGGCGCGATCTTTCGATCGGCGGCGTCGAGTAATCGCCCTTCCTGCGGGCGGGTGGCGCACGGCGTTTCGCTCCCCGCTCACGCAGGCCTTGCGAATTTGCATCATCTACAGATTTGCAACGCGCAGGCTCTCGCGCGCGATCGCTGCCGCCTGGCCGCCATTGCGCATGGATGACGCACGTCGGTGCGCGCACAGTCGCGGCAGACGCCGCGATGCGCGCGGCGTCTCAGAGGGTGCGAAAGCCCGTCAAACCGGCCGTATTGTTACGATCGTCGCAAGGCTGCTGAGGAGCGGATCGAGAAAGCTCACTCGCGGTTCTGAGACAGCTTATCGAGCTTCTGCTGCATGTTCGCGAGCTGCGCCTTGAGCTCGCTGATCTCATTGGGATCGGAGGCCTTCGCCGTCTCGGGCGCCGTGCGCCCCTCGCCCTTCGCAGGCGCCTCGCCGCCGCGCGCCTTGCCCTGCATGCCGGCGGAGAAGGGGCTCCACATCGTGAGCGCCTGCTCGAACATCTGCATGTTCTTGCGCGCCTGGTCCTGATAGACCTCGAACGCCGCCGCGGGATTGGAGAACGCCGTCGCGAACTGCGTGCGGAACTTCTCCTGCTCCTTAACGAGGTTCTCGAGGCTGAACTGCAGGTAGCCGGGCACCATGCGGCCGATGCTGTCGTCGTAGAAGCGGATGAGCTGGCGCAGGAACGGCACCGGAAGCAGGGTCTGTCCGCCGACCCGGTTCTCCTGCTCGACGATGATTTGTGTGAGTACGGAGTGCGTGAGATCGTCGCCGGTCTTGGCGTCATAGACCACGAAATCGCGGTCGGAACGCACCATCGCCGCCAGATCCTCGAGCGTCACATACGTGCTCGTCTCGGTATTGTAGAGCCGTCGATTGGCATACTTTTTTATGACAACCGCTTCTTTTTTTTCGGGAGGCGCGTCGGGTTTGTTCAGCATTGCAGGGCCGCCAAGTACGTTTTTTGCACTGCGGCAGCGTAACACACCCCCGCCGCAAGGTGCCAGCCGTTTGTGTTGACCGCGAAGGCCAGATGACGCATTAGCTGGCAGCAAGCCTAAGCTTTGGTAATACGTGGTTTACACAACCGCGACCCGGCGAGGCCCAAAAACTGGGTCCGCAGCCGGGACGTGCGCTATCCCTATTCGCAAAATCCACACCGCTTGAGGAGGAGCCTTCCGGAATGAGCGACGAGAACGCCACCATCGTCATTGCCAGCGCGGCGCGGACGCCGGTCGGCTCATTCAACGGCTCGCTTTCGAGCCTCCCCGGCCATGAGCTCGGCAGTATCGCCATCAAGGCGGCCCTCGAGCGAGCCGGCGTACAGCCCGGAGAGGTTTCCGAGGTGATCCTCGGCCAGGTGCTCACCGCCGGCCAGGGCCAGAACCCGGCGCGCCAGGCTTCCATCGCCGCCGGCATCCCGGTCGACAGCCCCGCCTTCACCATCAACCAGGTGTGCGGCTCGGGCCTGCGCGCCGTGGCGCTCGGTGCTCAGCAGATCAAGGAGGGCGACGCCAACATCGTCGTCGCCGGCGGTCAGGAGAGCATGAGCCAGTCGATGCATGCGGCGCACATGCGCAACGGCACCAAGATGGGCAACGTCTCGTTCATCGACACGATGATCAAGGACGGCCTCTGGGACGCCTTCAACAACTATCACATGGGCACCACCGCCGAGAACGTCGCCCGCCAGTGGCAGATCGGCCGCGAGGACCAGGACAAGTTCGCCGTCGCCTCGCAGAACAAGGCCGAGGCCGCGAAGAAGGCCGGCAAGTTCAAGGACGAGATCGTCACCGTCACCATCAAGGGCAAGAAGGGCGACGTCGTCTTCTCCGAGGACGAGTACATCCGCGACGGCGCTACGCTCGATAGCCTCGCCAAGCTGCGCCCCGCCTTCGACAAGGCCGGCACCGTCACCGCCGGCAACGCCTCGGGCATCAACGACGGCGCCGCCGCTGTGGTGCTGATGAGCGCCGCCGAAGCAAAGAAGCGCGGTATCGAGCCGCTGGCCCGCATCGTTTCGTGGGCGCAGGCCGGCGTCGATCCCTCGATCATGGGCACCGGCCCCATCCCCGCCGCGAAGAAGGCGCTGGAGAAAGCCGGCTGGGAAGCCAAGGACCTCGACCTCATCGAGGCCAACGAGGCATTCGCCGCCCAGGCCTGCTCCGTCAACAAGGGCGTGGGCTGGGATACGGACAAGGTCAACGTCAACGGTGGCGCCATTGCCATCGGCCACCCCATCGGTGCATCCGGCGCCCGCGTGCTGACGACGCTGGTGCACGAGATGAAGCGCCGCGGCGCCAAGAAGGGTCTCGCCACTCTGTGCATCGGCGGCGGCATGGGTATCGCCATGTGCGTCGCGCGCGACTGACGAAACAACCGCGGTGCAACTCCGGCCGGATTCTGCCGGAGCTGCACCGCTTCTCATATCATCACCGACGAAAAGTTTGATCGAGGGAGGTTTTTCATGGCTCGTGTCGCCCTGGTGACGGGAGGTACGCGCGGTATCGGCCACGCCATTTCCGTTGCGCTCAAGAATGCCGGCTACCGTGTCGCCGCCAACTACGCCGGCAATGACGCCGCTGCGCAGCAGTTCCAGGCCGAGACGGGTATCCCCGTGTTCAAGTGGAACGTCGGCGACTTCGACGCCTGCGCCGCCGGTATCGCGCAGGTGACGAAGGAAGTCGGCCCGGTCGACGTGCTCGTCAACAACGCGGGCATCACCCGCGATGCCATGCTCCACCGCATGACGAAGGAGCAGTGGAACGAGGTCATCAACGTCGACCTCGACAGCCTCTTCAACATGAGCCGCCACGTCATCGACGGCATGCGCTCGCGCAGCTTCGGCCGCATCATCAACGTCTCGTCGATCAACGGCCGCAAGGGCCAGATGGGCCAGACGAACTACTCCGCGGCCAAGGCCGGCGCCCACGGCTTCACCAAGGCCCTGGCGTACGAGAGCGCCAACAAGGGCATCACGGTCAACACCGTCGCGCCGGGCTACATCGCCACCGAGATGGTCGCCGCCGTGCCGAAGGAAGTGCTCGACACCAAGATCATCCCGCAGATCCCCGTCGGCCGCCTCGGCGAGGCCGATGAGATTGCGCGCACCGTCGTGTTCCTCGCCGCTGACAGCGCGGGCTTCATCACGGGCGCCTGCTTCGACATCAACGGCGGCCACTACATGGCCACCTGATCCGTCACTGCGGGTTAGCGGAAACTGAAACGGCCGGGCATCGCGCCCGGCCGTTTTCGTATGTCGATCGTGATCGGTAATGCAGGTGCGGTGATTGCGATCAATCCATCACCGCCGCTGCAAAGTCTTATCCGCGCAGACGGGTGCGGATGATGCGCGGGAAATCATCGCCCGAGCCGGTGGCCTGCTGGGAAAGACCCTGGCCGCCGTCGTCGTAGCTCACCCACCGGCCGCCCCGATCGCCCTGCGCCATCCCTGGATCCTGCATCTGCGGGCTGGCGCCCTGCGCCGGCATACCCGGCTGAGGCTGACGGGCAGCGCCGTAGCCCTCCTGCTGGGCGCGGTCGCGCTGGGCCACCGGCGCAGCGAACCAGGCTTCGATGAGATCCAGTTCATCGGCAGAAAGGTTGAGGCCCTGGCTGCGGCAGCGCGCGACGACGAAGTTGCGGAAGCGCGAGGCGAAAAGGCTCGGCGAAGCACCCTGGTCGAACCACGGATCGGCTTCGCTCACCACGTCGAGCACGAAGCGTACATCGTCGCGGCGAACCTCGATGCCCGCAGCTTCGGCACGCTTTGCGATGTTCGCGAGCGTCTGCTGGCCGGCAAGGCCGTTGGCGGCGATCTCCTGCGCCATCACGTCGAACAGCGTGCGATAGTCCTGCGGCGACAGCGTCGGTGCCTGGCTAGCCTCGTGGATGCGCGCGATCGATTGCTGGATCGATGCAGCGCCCTGGGCAGTGCGCGGCGAGACCGGCGCCTGCGGCTGCTGAGATAGCCCCGGCTGGCCCGAGAGGGCTTCGGGCTGGGCCGGAGCCAGCGGAGCACGCGGCGCCGGAGCGGGGGCTCCGGTTTGCAGCGTAGCCGGCCGCTGAGTGGGTTGCGCGCCGAACAGCGGTGCGAGCGCGCGCTGCAGGACGGGAGAGTCGGCCCGCGCTGGCTCGGCGGCAACGGGCGTCGCCCGCTGCTCTACACGGGCCTCGGGACGGCTCTCGATGCGCGGCGCTTCACTCTGGGCGGCACGGTTCGCGTCGTAGACGAAGTAAGGCGGCTGCGGCGTCAGCCGGATGTCCTCGGGCAGGCCGCGAGCCAGCAGGTCACGGAAGCTGCCGGTCCCGCCCCACGCTGCGCCGACGGTCTTGTCGTGGCCGAGAATGCGCACGCAGCGGTCCGCAAGCGCCTCGAGCGGCACCGGCTGATCGGCCGTGCGCACCGTGTTGGCGACTTCCGTCAGGATGTCTTTGCGGATCGTCTCGATCGATGCGGCGCTCGGCAGGGCGTGCGTCTCGCCGCGGGCGGACGGGCTCTGATTGGCGATCTGACCGTCGAGCAGCAGCGACAGGAAATCGGCTTCGCGGATCTCCGCGTCGCAGATCGCCGTGTAGGGCGCCGCCGTGTGATCGTTCGAATAGATGACGGTGCGCCGCGCATGGGCACGAAGCCGATGCAGAACCGGCGTGAAGTCGGCGTCGGCCGAGAGGATCACGAATTCGTCGAACCGCGTCTCGTGCGTGAGGATGTCGCGCACGTCCATGACCATGCGGATGTCCGCGGAATTCTTGAGCTGGGCAGTGAGCGGCGGGCAGTCGACCACCTCGAACCCCGCGCGCAGGAAATGATGGCGCACGAAGGGGAACGAGCTCATGTCGGTGGAATTGTCGCTCTGGTTACGCCGCGGAACGGGATTGCCGTAGCAGCGGCAGACGACGATGCGGCGCTCCGCATCCATCGCAGGCGCATTCGTCGCCGTCATCAGCGCGCCGCTGGCGATTTCCTTGAGCCATACGCCAGCGTCCTTGGAGAAGCGCTTCGCCGCTTCCTCGTTCTTGCGCTTCAGCGACAGGTAGACGTTGTCGTAGTCGACGAAAACCGTCGTCAAAATTGGCCCAGACGACTCGCGCTTCATAACCGACATCCCCCCGCATGGCCGTAGCAACACATTCGATTGCGAGAACCATTTGGTGAGTCGCGGGTGAGCGGCAACCGCCACACCGCAGGGAATGCGGGAAAACTGTTCGCGAACGGGCGGTTAGAGACGATCCGTGTAGAGTATTGGCAGTGGATAACCTATTTGTGGGGCTAATCGGCAACAGGTGGCGCCGCGTGCCGCGACGGCGCGTCAGCCGCGCGGCGGCGCAAATCCTTCTGCGGCAAGCTCGAATTTCTCGAACAGGAAGCCCGGCGCCACGGTGCAGCCCAGAAGCGTCCACGCACCGAGGCTGCGCGCGCTCTGCCAGTAGCCGGGCGGCACGATTCCCTGTGGACGTTCGCCCGCCGCAAGATCGCAGCCGAGGCGTATGTCGCTGGCTTTCCCATCCGGCGGCGCAATGGAGAGCATCAGCGGCGCGCCCGCATGCCAGTGCCAGACTTCCGCCGCATCGACGCGATGCCAGTGCGAAACCTCGCCCGCCGCCAGCAGAAAATAGATGGCCGTGGAGGCCGCGCGTCCATCCTTGCTTAGCGCATCGCGGAACGTCTCGCGGAAGTGCCCGCCTTCAGGATGCGGCTGGAGATCGAGAATGCGGATGATGTCCGCGGCGCAAAGATCGGACATCTCTCAGCTCTTGTTCTTGCGTTCACGTATGGCGGCGAACACGTGCCAATCCGGCGCATTCATCATGCCGAGCTTGGCGCGGATGGCGCTGGAGTGCGGACGCAGGAACGGATTGGTTTCGAGCTCCCGGTCGAGCCGTGTCGGCAGCGTCGCGCGGTTTTGCGCGCGCAGCGCATCGACCTCCTTGGCGCGCGCGATGAGTGCGGCGTTGTCCGGCTCGAGCGTCAGCGCGAAACGGGCATTGGCTTGCGTGTATTCGTGCCCGCAGTAAATCTCGGTATCGGCGGGCAGCTGCGCGATCTTCTGCACCGATGTCCACATCGTCTGCGCCGTGCCCTCGAAGATGCGCCCCGCGCCGAGCGAGAACAGCGTATCGCCGACGAACGCGACCTTCGCCGCGGGAATGTAATAGGTGACGTGTTCGTTGGTGTGCCCGGGCGTTTCCAGCACCTCGACCTCGAAGCTGCCGAACGGCACCGTGTCGCCCTCGTGCACCTCGACGTCGATGCCCGGAATGCGCCCCGCCTCATCGTTGGGGCCGATGACCGTGCAGCCCGTCACCTCTTTGAGGCGCACGATGCCGCCTATGTGATCGTTATGGCGGTGCGTGATGAAGAGGTGGGTCAGCGTCCAGCCCTTCGCTGCAAGATGCGCGAGGATCACGTCGGCATCGGGCGCATCGATGGAGGCGGTGACGCCCGCCTCCGCGTCGTGGATCAGAACCCCGAAGTTGTCGGAAAGACAGTTGAACTGCTCGATTTCGAGCTTCGGCATGCTGACCCGCTCTATTGCTGATTTTGCAGTCGCGAAGCGGAAGGTAGCGATGCGCCGGCGCGATGACAATGCGGGGCCCGGGCGCAAGGGCTTGAATTGCCCGGGAAAGCGGTCAGATTGACGGGCGTGGAGCGGAGCCCGGCCGTGCAACTCGATATCGAAGATCTGGTGGAGTTTTACGCAACGCCGCTCGGCCAGACGGTGCGGCGTCTGCTGACCCATCGCATCCGCGCCCGCTGGCGCGGACTTCACCGCGCGACGCTGGTCGGCCTCGGCTATTCCGCGCCTTTCCTCGGCGGGTTCCGCGGCGAGGTGCAGCGCCTCGGCGCGCTGATGCCGGATAGTCTGGGCGCGGTGCGCTGGCCGCCGAAGGGCGCATTGCACAGCGTGCTCGTCGACGATGACCGTCTGCCGCTCGCCGACGGCTCGGTCGACCGCCTGCTCGCGGTGCATTGCCTCGAGGTGGCGGAGAACACGCGGCATCTGTTGCGCGAGATGTGGCGCGTGCTCGCCCCCGAAGGCCGGATGATCCTCGTGGTGCCGAACCGGCGCGGCGTGTGGGCGCGGCTCGACAGGACGCCTTTCGGTCAGGGGCGGCCCTATAGCCGCCGCCAGCTCGAGCAGCTTTTGGAAGGCGCGATGTTCACCCCGCTCGATTGGGGCGGCGCGATGTACTTCCCTCCGCTCGGCTCGCGCATGCTGTTGCGCTCGGCAACCGCGTGGGAGCGCGTCGGCGAAGGGCTCTCGCCCGCATTCTGCGGCGTGCTGATCGTCGAGGCGAGCAAGGAGCTCGTAGCGCCCATCGGCAAGCCGGCGAAGGCGCGGCGGCTGCCACAGCTCGTTCCCGCAGCTTCACAGGCGCGCCGCGACCGCACATGAGCGCGCAAAAGCGCAAAAGCGGAAAAGAGCAAATGTCAGCCGGCTTCGCGGAAGCGCTGCGCCGTTTGCAGGTCTACGGACACGAGCTGCGAAATGCCCTTCTCCGCCATGGTGACGCCGAACAGCCGGCTCATGCGCGACATCGTCATCGGATGATGGGTGATGACGAGGAACCGCGTTGCCGTCTCCTCGGCCATGCTTTCCAGAAGGCGGCAGAAGCGATCGACGTTGGCGTCGTCGAGTGGCGCGTCGACCTCGTCGAGCACGCAGATCGGCGACGGGTTCGTCAGGAACACCGCGAAGATGAGCGACATCGCCGTGAGCGATTGCTCGCCGCCCGACAGCAGCGAAAGCGTCGCCGGCTTTTTACCCGGCGGCTTGGCGATGATTTCCAGGCCGCCCTCCAGCGGATCCTCGCCCGCGATCATCTCGAGCCGCGCTTCCCCGCCGCCGAACAGCGTGGTGAACAGCCGGCCGAAGTGTGCGTTCACCGCCTCGAAGGCTTCCTGCAGCCGCTTGTGCGCCTCGCGGTTGAGTTGGCCGATGCCGCCGCGCAGCTTGGCGATGGCGCTTTCCACGTCCGCCTTTTCGCTTTCCATGCCGGTCGCTTGCGCGCTCAGCACTTCAAGCTCTTCGTCGGCCGCGAGGTTGACGCCGCCGAGCCGCTCACGGTCGCCGCGCAGGCTGGTCAGCTTGCGCTCGACGGCATGAAGATCGGGCAGCGTCGCACCCGGCTCCAGTTCCGCCAGGGCAAGGCAGCTCTCCGGTGCAACGTCGAGCGTTTCGCGGATCTGCCGCGAGACGTCCTGACGCCGCGTCCGTGCCGCTTCGAGGCGCGCCTCCGTGCGTGCGCGCCCTTCGCGCGCTTCCGCAACGGCGCCTTGAGCCGCGCGCAGTGCCTGCACGCTCGCCTTCACGGCGGCATCCGCTTCGGTAAGCGCATCCGCTGCGACCTGGCGCCCGTGTTCGGCTTGCGAGAGCGCGGTCAGCAGCGTGCCGCGCTTTTCTTCGATCATGGCCGGAACGTCGGCGAGGCCCTGCAACTCCTGCTCGGTCTCTGCGAGCCGCGTCCTCAGCGTTTCGATCTGCTTTTCCGCACCCGCCGAGCGGATCGTCCAGCGGTCGCGCTCGACGCCGATGGCGGCGCGGCGGTCGGCCCGTGCGCGCCGCTCGCGCTCGATGTCGGCAACGGCAGCGCGCGCCTCGGCGAGCTCGATGCGCCGCGCTTCGGCGGCGCTCTTCGCCTGGGCGAGCTCGGGGCCTGGATCCTGCACGGTAGTGAGGGCGGCGACAGCCTCTTCCGCCTCGCGCGCGAGCTGCTGAGCGAGCACCAGCTCTTCCTCGGCGCGCGTGCGTGCGCCCGTTATTGCCGCGAGCTTGCTCTCGGTCTCGCGGGCGGCGCGCTCGATGGCCGTGAGGCTTTCGCGCGTCTTCGCCAGCATGCTCTGCGCCTCGCGGCCGAGCTGGCGCAGGCGCTGCTCCTCGGCGCGCGCAGCGGCAAGCGCTTCGCTCGCCTCCCGCTCGGCTTCGGCGGTAGAGGCGACGGCCGTGCGGGCCTCCGCCTCCTCCAATTCGAGTAGGGAAAGACGGTTGCGTTCGGCAAGCCGCTGGGCCGCGGGCGTCGCGCCCTCGGCCGCCGCGGTGAAGCCGTCCCACCGCCATAGGTCGCCGGCCGGCGTCACGAGGCGCTGGCCCGGCTTCAGCAATAGCTGGAGCTTCCGGCCTTGCTCCATATCGGTCACGATGCCCGTCTGACGCAGACGGCGGTCGAGCTCTGGGGGCGCCTGCACATGGTTCGCGAGCGGCTCGACGCCCGGCGGGAGCGCGGCGTCGGATCGGGCAACCTCCACGTGGCGCCAGTGCACGGCCGCTTCCTCTGCGGCGGGCGCTTCGAGATCGTCACCGAGCGCGGCACCGAGCGCAGCTTCATAGCCCGGCGCGACGCGCAGCCGGTCGAGGATGGGCGGATAGTCGGGCTGGCGCGTGCCGATAAGCAGCTTCACCAGCGTCTCGCGCTCCGCCTTGAGAGCGGTGAGCCGCAGGCGCGCCTTGGAGCTTTCCTCCCGCGCCTGGTCCGCCGTGCCGATGAGCGCGCGCGCGTTGTCCTCCGCGGCGAGCGCCTGCACCTCCAGCTTGGTGATCTTGTCGGCGAGCTGCTGCCCTGCCTCGGTGATCTGCTGCAGCTTCTCCGCGTCCGGCGCACGGCCTGCGATCTCGCGCGCCTGTCCCTGCAACTCGGAAAGCTGGCGCGTGAGCTTCGCGATCATGCCTTGCCGCTCGGCAAGGTTTGCTTCCGCGCTGCGCTTGCGCGCGTTGTGATCGGCGACCTTTGTCGTCAGTTCCGCGAGCTGAGCTTCGGCCTCCCGCAGCGTCTCCTGCGCTTCTTCCAGGCGCTCGCGTGCGGTGCGCTCGGCCTCTTCCGTTTGCGTGTCGGCGTCGGTGAGCGCTTCGATCTCGCCCTCGAGATCGTCGAGAATGTCGCGCGCCTCGGCAATCAAGGCCTCCTCGCGCGCACTGTCGCCCGCGAGCTGCTCGGCGCGCGCGCGAAGCTCCCGCTCGCGCTCGGCGGCGCGTTCGGCTTCACGCTCGAAGTTCTCCTGCTCGATGCGCAGCCGGCCCAACGCGGCGGCACGGTTGGCCTCCGCCTCGCGCAGCGGATTGAGCGCTTCGGCGAGCCGCGCTTCCTCCGCGAGCGCACGCGCTTCCTCTTCCGTTGCCGTGGCGAGCACCGCGAGCGCGTTGCGCAGCGCCGCTTCCTCGGCATCGACGTGCGCCTGCGCGTCGATCCAGGAGAGGTGCATCAGGAGCGCTTCGGAGCGGCGGATCGCTTCGGAGATTTCCTTGTAGCGCCGCGCCGCGCGCGCCTGCCGCTTCAGGCTTTCGACCTGGGTGTTGAGCTGGCCGAGCACGTCGGTGAGACGCGCAAGGTTCGCTTCCGCCGCCTTGAGGCGCAGCTCGGCCTCGTGCCGGCGGCTATGCAGTCCGGCGATGCCGGCGGCGTCTTCCAGAATGCGGCGGCGCTGCTCGGGCTTGGCATTCACGATCTCGCCGATCTGCCCCTGGCGGACGAGAGCCGGCGAACGGGCGCCCGTCGCGGCGTCTTCGAACAGGATCTTGACGTCGCGCGCGCGCGCCTCGCGCCCGTTGATGCGATAGGCGGAGCCGGCCTCGCGCTCGATGCGCCGCGTGATTTCGATCTGGTCGGAATTGTTGAACTCGGCGGGCGCACGGCGCGCGGTATTGTCGAGGAAGATCGTTACTTCCGCGCTGTTGCGTGCCGGACGCCCGGTGGTGCCGGAAAAGATCACGTCGTCCATGGCGGCCGCGCGCATGCTCTTGTGCGAGGTTTCGCCCATCACCCAGCGAAGCGCTTCCAAGAGGTTGGATTTACCGCAGCCGTTGGGGCCCACGACGCCGGTGAGGCCGGGCTCGATGATGAGCTCGGTCGGCTCGACGAACGATTTGAAGCCCAACAGCCGCAGGCGTGTGATCTTCATCGCGGTTCCCAAACGCAGCTAATCTGCCCGGCGAGGCAATGCAGGGAAAAGTCGACCTGCAGCTAGTTCGCGATTCCGGCCGATGCGGTGGCGCGCCCCGAGACGAGCGGATCGACCATCGCCCGGATATCCTCGATCGTGAGCTCCTTCTTCACCAGCTTGTCGTTGATGAAGAAGTTGGGGGTGCCGATAACGCCGAGCTTGCGCCCGCGGTCCTTCACCCACTTGAGCCCGTTGATCATGGCTTGATTCTCGCGGCAGGCGTCGAACTGCTGCCGCGTCATCCCCACTTGCGAGGCGACGTTGAATATAGGGTCGAGGCGTACTTCCTGCGAGACCCAGCTCGCCTGCTGCTCCATGAATTTACTATGCAGCGCCAGATACTTGTCCGGCGGGGCGCAGCGCAGAGCGATGGTTGCGGCGCCCGACGTCTTGCCGATGGGGAACTCGCGCAGAATGAATCGCACCTTTCCCGTGTCGATGTACTCGCGCTTGAATTGCGGGAACGTCTTGAGGTGGAAATTGCGGCAATGCGGGCAGGTGAGCGAGGCGTATTCGACGATGGTCACCGGCGCATCGGTGCGCCCGAACGCCATTTCCGGCAGCGGCCCCGTCTCCATCACATCGGCGAGGGTCGGGTTTTGGATGACCTCGCGCCCACCCACGGGCTTCTCCGTCGGATCGGCGAACGGATGGAACCGCGCCGGCCCGCTCGATGCGGTGTCCTCGGCGGTGGGATAGGGGGAGTTGCTGTTGGCATCTCCCGCCTGCTCCGGCGAAAGTCCCGCCGTATTCGTCAGCGTGGCGCCGCCGCACCCTGCAATCGAGGCGGATAGCAGCAGTGCGGCAAGGACGCCTATCCTGTTCACAGGCTTGATGCTCAGCTCTTGGAGAGCAGCGGCTCGATGGCCGCGTCGAGCTTCTCCATCGTCGGCGCGCCGTCGAGCTTCTTCCCGTTGATGAAGAACGTCGGCGTTGCCGAGACGCCGAACACGTCCGCAGCGCGCGTACGGCCCGCGGTGATGTCGTCGAGCAGCTTCTGGTCGGTCAGGCACTTGTCGAAGGATTCCTGCGTGAAGCCGGCCTGCTTGGCGATCTCGAACAGGCGCGGCACGGGGTTGCCCTCGCCGAACGCCCACTCCTTCTGCTTCTCGAACAGCACCTCGATGAGCGGGAACGTCTTGTCCTTGCCCGTGCAGCGCGCGAGCATCGAGGCCGCGGCGGCGAGGTTGTCGAGCGGGAACTCGCGGAACACGTAGCGGACCTTGCCCGTATCCACATACTTCTTCTTGAACTCGGGCCACACGTCCGTGGTGAAGTGCGCGCAGTGCCCGCAGGTCATCGACGCATATTCGACGACGGTCACCTTCGCGTCGTCGGGGCCGAGCGCGAGGTCGGGCAGGCCGACGGGCTTCATCAGCTCCGCAACGGGAACCTCGCTCGGGCCGCGCGACTGAGCGGCGAGAGGCAGTGCCAGGGCTGCGCCCACGGCGCCGGCGCAAATGGCGGTAAGCACGGCGCGCCGCGCAAGCTCAAATCGGCCGGACGAGATCTTGGATGCGGACACGTGCATGCTCCTTGGGAGTATTCGATTTTCGCAATGGCGCGCCTGGAGGCCTCGGCCCGATTAGCACGCTACCGGGCGATGGAATAAGGCAAAAGCCGTCCCCCTCCAAGTGAATGAAGCTTAAGCTTGGCTTAAGGAGTGGGATTAGCCGGCGGTGCGCCGGGCCATCAGGCCGCTCTTGAGGTTGCTCAGCGCGAGCCGCAGCCGCTCGTCGGCGATCCCGGAAAGCTCAGGTGCAGGGCACGGCGCCACCGCGACCGGCGTGGACACCGGGCGCTCCTCCCGCTCCGGCAGCGGAGCCTGCAGGATGCGCAGCTCCGCAATGGCGCGATAGCCGAAGTGGGCGTTGATGCGCTCCATGATCTGCTGGGCTTTGTATTGCACGTCGAGAGCCCGTGCAGGCTCCACGCGGATGACGAGCGTTCCCCCGGGCCGGCCCGCAGCGCCCTCCTCGATATCGCCGCCGAAATCGACGCCCCGCGGCCATTTCAGGCGCTCCGGTGCCGTGTAGGCGGCCACGTCGCGCCCGACGATCGTCACCCAGTCGGTGATCAGGGCCGCAGCCGCGAAACCGTACTTTTCGAAGGCCTTGTGCGTTAGCTTGGGGATATAGCTTCCGACGGCGCGGGCAGCGATATAACCCCGCGCACGGGCTCCGGTATGGGTGTTGCCCGTCCACGAATTGGCGCGGGGCGAGGGCCGGCGCGCCGTTGCTGTGTTGCTGGCCATGGGCTTTGTCCGCCGTCGAGAGTTTGCAGTGCGGTATTCGACGCTTACCATCGTGGGATCGATTCGCGGGCGCCGGGAGATGATCCCTTGACTGCTGTTGCGCGAAAGCAACTGCCGCTACGGCCGGCCGGTCCGGACACGGTGGATGCGCTGCTGGGCTGGTACGACGAGGAGCGGCGCGAGCTGCCCTGGCGCGTCGCCCCCGGCAAGCGCGCCAATGCCTATCGCGTCTGGCTCAGCGAAATCATGCTGCAGCAGACGACGGTGAAGGCCGTCATCCCGTTCTATCTGCGCTTCCTGGCCCGCTGGCCCACGGTGAAGGCGCTGGCGGCCGCGCCGCTCGACGACGTGCTCGCCGCCTGGGCGGGCCTCGGCTACTACAGCCGCGCCCGCAACCTGCATAAATGCGCGATTGCGGTCGTCGAGGATTACGGCGGCAAGTTCCCGGGCACCGTTGGCGAGCTGCAGAAGCTTCCCGGCATCGGGCCCTATACGGCCGCCGCCATTGCCGCCATCGCCTTCGGCGCCTCTGCAACGCCGGTGGACGGTAACGTCGAGCGGGTGGTCGCGCGCCTCTTCGCCGTGCGCCAGCCGTTGCCCAATGCCAAGAAGGAGTTGAAACGCCTCGCCGCCACGCTCACGCCCGAGCACCGCGCCGGCGACTTCGCCCAGGCGATGATGGATCTCGGCGCCGGCATCTGCACGCCGCGGCGGCCGTCGTGCCTCGTTTGTCCGGTGCAGTCCGATTGCGCCGCCGCCGCCCACAGTATCGCGGAGGCGCTGCCGATGCGGCTCGAACGGGCCGAACGCCCGCAGCGGGTGGGTTACGCCTTCGTCGCGCTGAGCGAGGATGGCCGCGTGCTGCTGCGCCGCCGCCCCGAAGCTGGATTGCTCGGCGGCATGCTGGAGGTGCCCGGCAGCGAGTGGGGCGATCTGCTGCCGCCTTTGAACGAAACGCTGCGCACCGCACCCGTGCGCGCCGATTGGTGGGCGGTGCCGGGCACGGTGGTGCACGTCTTCACGCACTTCCGCCTGGAGGTGATCGTTTACCGTGCGCTTGTGCCGGCCGACGCGACACTGACGTTCTGGGCCGAGCCCGACCGTTGCCAGTGGATCGCGCGCCGCGATCTCCACGCTGCCGCAGTGCCGAGCGTGATGCGCAAGATCATCGCCCACGCCCTCACCGAGAATTAGCCGCGTGGCGGGCGGCGGCGCTCGTTGAACCAGGAACGGTACTCGGTCATTTTCTGGCGCTGTGCGCCCGATGCCCGCTTCCTGCAGGTTTTCGCTTCATCGCTGTCCGGCGCTGCGCCCCAACGCAATTCCACGCAGTCGTTGATGTTGTAGGCCATCTCCAGATCGGCGGCGCGCGCGACGACGTCTTTCAGTGTCAGCGACCACACGGAGCTGTCGGTGCGCGTGTATTCGAACTTGCGCGCGGTGAGCTCGCTGGCGAGGACCGCATCGAGTTCCGCCTTGACGTCGGCGGCGGATTTGTCCTTCGGCATCGCGTAGCGCTCCGGCCGGCGCGCCACGCGCTCGGGGAATCCGCGCACGACGTCGATGGCGATGAGCAGACGCAGGTCGCGCGAGGGCGTGGCGAAGTCTTCCCATGCGCCGGTCGTCTCGAAGATCGACGCGCCATCCGGCATCGAAACCTCGCCGCCGCCTTTGATCTGATACTGGCGGCCGTTCTCGACCGACGTCACGCGCGCGCGCACCTGCTCGTCGAGCGCGGTGATCGCTTCGCGGATTGCCCGCAACGGATCGAGCGGCTCGGGCGACATGAGATCGTCCATGCGGTCGTAGAAATCCTCAACGCCGAGCTGCGACTGCTCGAGCGAGAAATCCGCATAGTCGGGGTTCTTCGCGATTTCCGCGTTCGTCAGCCGCCGCAGTTTGCCATCGCGGCTGGCGACGACGGGGCGGAAGCGCTTGAAGCCCGGGCTGCCGAGGGCAGGGTCCTGCGCGAAAAGAAAGTTGCCGCGCCAGAAGCGCTTGCGCGCGATGGTGCCGTCCGGCTGGCCATCGACGGCGAGAATGACGCCCGCGCTGTCGGCGGTTTGCGGCACGCGCTTCGCGATCACCAAAAGATGGCCGTAGGGATCGGCGTAGACGGTGCCCGGCCGCAGGGTCTCCGCTTTGAGCGGCACGGGATAATAATCGCTGCGATCATCGTCGGCCGCCGTGCGTCCGGAGCCGGAGTGCACGCCGTTGGCAACCGTGTTGCGCAGGTAGTAGCCGAACGAGGGCACCAGCCCCGGCGGCCGCAGCGATACTTTCGTCTGCGGCGGTGGCTTTGCCGACGTCGATCCGGTGAACAGTCCGAAGAAATCCGCAGGCGGTGGCGTTTTGGGTGCGGGCGGTTCCGGCGGCGGCTCTTCGTTCGCGATGTTCCACCACACCGGGCATTGCGGAGGCTTGCCGCCGCCGCCGCGCGTGCACTTCGCATAGCCGTAGGGGAGGCCCATCTTGAACGCGAAGTAGGCGCGCAGGAAATAGGGAAGGTCGGCGCAGTCGGGCCGGATGACGAGGCCCTTCTGGTCTTCGCCCAGCCCGAGGTGATTGAAAAGCGCGTTGCGCTGGCGATCGCGCAGGATCTCGTGCAGCGCTTTCCACGAGGGCGCCTCGTCGAGCGGCGCATCGAACAGCTTCTCGATCCAGGCGGAGTAAATGTTCTCCATCGAGCGGTCCCAAGCGGCACGCACGGGCCATACGCTCGCATTCGTCTGCCGCGGCGGCGCAGCGGTGGCCCGGCGCACCTCGATCGGGCGCGTGATCGTCGCGCACGCGTCCGTCGCGCCATCACGCGTCAGTTTTGCTTGCCAGGTTCCCGCAGCGGGAGAAGCGACCTCGGCGAACCAGAAGTAGGGCGGCCCGCCATGGCGTTCGCGTGAAGCGACGGCGACTTTGCCGTTGGGTGCAACGAGTGAAAGCTCGCCATCGAGCGCGTTCTCGACGGTGAAGATCACCCGCAGCGGGGCGCCTTTCCAGGGCGAATTGGGGGAGGCGAGCACCGCGACACCGGCGTCCGCGCATTTCGCGCTCGGCGTCTGGGCCCGCGCGGCCGGAGCGGCCAATAGCGCGGCGGTCAGCGACAGCGTCGCTGCGGCGATGGCAAAACGGCAGTTGGGAAACACCAGATCCCCCTCGATCCTCCGACGGCTGCACGAGAGTGCTTCCGGAAAAGTGGGAACCGGTCTCCGATTAAGAAGCACGCAAACTCAAACGCGTAGAGCCGTCCCCCGATTCCACGAAAGTCGAAACGGCTCTAGCTGCATAGTGGCAGGACTTTGGCTGAAATCATGGCGAAACCGCCATTCCGTCCACAAACGAAGCCGTTATCCGGCATTCGTGGCGCGTATTTCGGCGTCGGGGGAAGTTTTGCGGTTAACAACGGGGGCGAATGAGACGGCGCGCTGCGTGTGCCGGCTGGCCGTTCCTGCAACGTCGGCGGCGGAAGATTTCAGGCGGCGACGTCGTCCGCTTTCCAAGCGGCGTTCCCGCGCAGCATGAACGCCCTCAGCGCCTCGATTTCGAGCGGCGGTGCGATCACATAGCCCTGCACGTAGCCGACGATTCCCGTCGCACGGAGCAGGTTGAGACGCGTGAGGGATTCGACGCCCTCGACGATGATCGAGCGGCCCGTCGTCTTCACCATCTCGATCACCTGCACGAGCATGCGGCCCATGATGCTGTCGGGCGGCGACATCGCGAACGAGCGGTCGAGCTTCACACCGTCGACCGGCAGGCGCGCGACGCGCTCGATGCTGGAGTAGCCGGTGCCGAAATCGTCGATATAGGTTTTGACGCCCGCCGCGGCGAGCGCCTCGACCGTGGCCTGCGCCTTTTCCAGATCGATGTCGTGGAACTCGATGAGCTCGATGGCGACACGGAAGCGATGCGGCTGATTGAGGAACTTTGCAAAGATCTTGAGCAGCCGCCCGCTGTCGAAGTCGCAGGCAAAGACGTTGAAGTTGACCTCGAGCGGATGCGCGCACGGCGGATGCTCGTTGAGATCCGCGAACGCCCTGTCGGCCACCATCTGCGTAAACTCGGCCGTGCGGTTGGCTTTCGCCACGATGTCGATGAAGTTGGCCGGGCTGACCACCGTTCCGTCGACGTCGACCCACCGCGCGAGGGCTTCCACGCACGCGATCTCGTCGGAGTTGATGTCGACGATCGGCTGATAGAGCACCAGCACCGATTGCGTATCGAGGCGGCGCAGGAACCGCGCCTCGAACGACCAGTAATCCCGCAGCCATCGGACGATGGTGAAAGCGCAGATCCAGGCGAACATCGCCGTCAGCACCACCGTGGAGGAGAGGATCGTGATGGAGCTGCGCGCCCAGCCGATGAGATCGGCGCGGGAGGCGACGCAGTGCACGCCATGGGCGTCGCAGGCGGTCGAAGAGACGGTGGTGAGACGCTGGAACCACGTTTCCGGCTTCTGGTTTATCAGCTCCTTATAGAGGTTCTCCGTACCGGCGATGGTCCAGACCTGATCGCCGGAGCGGGCGACGAGCTCCCTGCTCAGCCATCCGACCTCGTTCTCGCTGCCGTAGGGCGGGATGGCGACGGCAAAGTCGCCGATCTGTGCGATCGTTCCGACTGCGTCGGTGAGGCCGATGGGTCCGAGATTGCGCTGAAGCCGCCAGCTGATCTTTTCGGGGCCGCCGGGAGGGATGTCCTCCTCGCCGAGAAATACGGGCTGCGTAAAGCTCGCCCGGGATGTGGAGCAGCTCGCATAGCCGCTCGGAGCGTAGAGAAACTCGTTGAGGCCGTCCGCGAGAAAGGCGATGTGCTGCATCTGCGCGAGAAAGGCATGCGAGCAGGGAAGGGCCCTGGCGTCCCGCTGCAAGAGCTGGAGGGCTCTCGCGACGTGGTGCCGAATGGTGTCGGTGCGGGCGATCTCTGCCTGCTGATCCTGCGCGACAAGGCTGGCGACCTGCCAATTCACGAAGCCATAGCCGATCACCAGCAGGACAGCGAAGATGTCCGCTAAGAGTACGAGACACATGAGACGCTGGTGCCGGCCAGCGACCAGGGCTTTGGCGAGTGCGGACATGGCTCTTGTTCTGCGACCTGAACAGGCGCCTTAGGGCTAGGGGCCCATCGTCCGGGTGAACATTGAATATTAGGTGTGCACGCTGCCCAAAATCCGGGCGGCGGTCGAGCGCCAATGCAACATCAGGGGAATAGGCACAGGGCTGAACGCCCCCGGTACCGCCTCAAACGCGAACGAAAAACGCCCTCCAGGCCGAACCCGGAGGGCGTTTGCATTTTGCGATGCTTCAACATGCCGCGGGGATAAATTGCTCCGCGGCACGCCTGAGGGGTGGGCTTACTTGCCGCCCTTGCCGACCACGGCGAGGTGCACGTGCTGCAGGCCCGAGAAGCCGAGGGCGCTGGCGGCGCCCTTCGACAGATCGATGACGCGGCCCTTAACGAAGGGTCCGCGGTCGACGATGGTGACGACGATAGAGCGGCCGTTACGCGGGTTCTTCACGCGGACCTTGGTGCCGAAAGGCAGGGTACGGTGGGCGGCGACCATGGCGCCCGAGCTGTATGAGCGGCCGCTGGCCGTAACCGACAGGTCCGAATAGTGCGAAGCAATTCCCGACTGGGCGCTGGCGCCGTTGATGGACAGCATGGCGGCGATAGCCACGGCGAACGTTCCGACAGATAGGGCGTGCATGAAACCTCCCTGAGTTGCTTACGGGGACGGGGGCTTCTTGCATGGCCGGCTTCGTGAAGGAATATTTAGTGTCTTCAAAGTGATGCAATCTGCTGCAATATACTTTTTGTTAACTTGAGAAATGCCCGGTGAGATGGCGATTTGCTGTCTCCGGGCAGGTGATGGGCACGCTGCAATTTGTCGCTCTGAATTAACGCTGTCGGGCGCAATTGAACGCCGTCTCCATTGCAATGGCCCGCAAAAGCAGCCCGGCCGGTGTCCGTATCGCACCTAGCGAATGGTTGCCGGCTTCGAGCCCTTGCGCTGCACGGCAGGTGTCTTGCGCCGGCCCTTTGAGCGCTTGCTTTCGGCGCCGCCCGGCTGCGGCTTGCCTGGCACATCCGCGCCACTGGAATCGTTGGCGGGAAGACGGCGCGCCGATTGGCGCAGCGCCTCCTTCAAGCCGGCAGGGCGGCCGTGCTTTTTCAGAAGGTCGCGGAAGGCTTCGTCAGCCAGCTCCTGCATGTCCTTCATGGAGTCGCGGCTGAGAAGCTCGAGCGCCTGCAGGATTTCACGGTCGAAGGCGATAAGCTTGCGCGGCTCGGCGCCTTCGGTTCTGGACGATTGAGACGGCGAGGTACTTTTTCTCTCGGGCATCGATCTTCTCGCGGGCTCACTCGCCTGGCGCCGATGACAGTCGACGAAAAGAGAACGGCTCTAGGAAGCGCGCTTCTTGGTGCCGCGGCGTGGCGCCGGGGTGCGCCGGGTTGTCGAGCGGGCGGACTTTGCCTTTCCGCCCCCCGCCTTGCCGCCCTCGCCGATCGATTTCCGCAGGGCCGACATGAGATCGATGACCTTCGCGCTGCCCGGCGCAGCCTCCTCGTGCGGCGCCTTGATCTTCTGGCCCTTGAGCTTCTTGTCGACCAGGGCGCGCAGCGCCGTGGCGTAGTGGTCCTCGAACTCGTCGGGCGTGAATTCGCCAGCCTTGCGCTCGATCAGCTCTACGGCGAGATCGACCATCTCCTTGTCGGGCTTGGTATCGGGGACTTCGTCGAAGAACTGCGCCGGTTCCTTCAGCTCGTTCTCATAGCGCAGCATCTCCATCAGCAGCCCGTCTCCGAGCGCGGTGATCGCGACGAGCCACTCGCGGCCGCCGATGGTGAGCTGGGCAAGGCCCGCCTTGCCGGTTTTCTTGAGGGCGTCGCGAATGACCACGTAGCCCTCCGCGGAGTGCTTGTCGGCCGGCGCGATGAAATACGGGCGCTCGAAATAGCGAGGATCGATCTCGGCTGCGTCGACGAACTTCACGAGGTCGATTGTCTTCTTGCTCTCGAGCTTGACGGCATCGATCTCGTCCGGGTCGAGCGTGACATAGGTATCCGTGCCAACCTCGTAGCCCTTGACGATATCGGCGCTTTTCACCTCGCCGATCCCCTGCACCGTCTTGGTGTAGTTGATGCGCCGGCCGGAGGGCTTATGGATCTGGCGGAATGATATTTCCGACTTAGTCTCGACAGCGTTGTAGATCTCGACGGAGATCGAAACGAGGGAAAGGCGCAGGAAACCCTTCCAGTATGCACGCGCGGCCATCGTCTGCTCCGCAACCAACGGGGAATGCCGCCTCCACCTTAGGACGCCAATGATAACAAAAAAGTTCCCCGGTACGCCGGGGCGCGGAGTGTCCGAGGCGCCGGCGATCCGGCCATTTGCCGCCGCCGATGGCCCCGCCGTCTGGACGATCCTCGAGCCGATCATCCGTGAAGGCACGACCTACGCCCTTCCCCGCGACATGCCGGAGGCGGAGGCGCTGGCATACTGGACCGGCGGCCGGAGCGTTTTCCTCGCCGAGGTCGAAGGCACCATCGCCGGCACCTATACGCTCGCGCCCAACCAGCGCGGCGGCGGGGACCATGTGGCCAACTGCGCCTATGCCACGGGCCCGGCCTGGCGGGGCCGGGGGATCGCGCGGGCCATGGTCGCCCATTCGCTGGAGGAGGCCCGCCGCCGCGGCTTCACGGCGATGCAGTTCAACTTCGTCGTCAGCTCCAACGCCCCGGCGGTCCAGCTGTGGCAGACGCTCGGCTTTACGGTTGTCGGGCGCCTGCCCCGCGCCTTCAGGCATCCCGGCCTCGGGCCCGTCGACGCCCTGGTCATGTTCCGGGAGCTCTAACCTGCCCGCATGGCCGCGGAGCGGCGCCGCCCGCCCGCGATATGACCGCTCCTGGGGCGCTTATTGGCGCGGCGGCGTGGCATACCGGTCACCCTTAGTTAAGCAACCGTTGTTACTTTCTCAGAATGAGGCGCGGGGGGAAAAGGTGTTCCGTGTTCCTCATCGGATCAACGAGGAAGAACATGCGGATCACGATCGCTCTCGGCTCGGTGGCCTTCGCCGCCCTGGCATTTCTCACCGTCCCCCATACGGAGGCGAGGGCTGAGTTCTACCGCACACCTTCGGGCGAGGTGAAATACCGCCGCCTGCCGCAGGATTTCCAGGGCCCGTACTATTTCTACTACAAGGGCTACGCCTACCCCTATTACCCGGGTCTGGCTTACCGCGAGCGCACCGGCGAGCTGCGTCCCACGGATGTGCCGCACCGCGAGCGCGTGCAGCGCTGATAGCCCTCGGGCTTTAAAGAGAGCCAGACCATGATCGCTTCGGACCCTATCAGTCCGAAGCGTGAATCATCGGTCTAATCGAAAAACGAAAGCCGGATCGCGATTCGAAGAAAAGCGATCGTGCTCCAGGCCATCCAAGCGGGCGGCCGGCCTGCGCAATCATTCCCAGCTTCGGCAAAACCCAGCAGCAGCTGCGCGGCGATCCATCGCCGGTGCGCGTCATTGATTGACCGCGACGGGTCCCTCGTTGCCGTCGAACTCGAAGCGCGACGGATCGAACACCGGCCGGACTTCCGTCTCGGCGATCCGGTGCGCCCGCCGCTTCAGCAGCGGCAGCATCCTGTGCGCGAACCGGATCGTGCGCCGCGTCGCCCCTGGATCGATGAGATGGGTCGTCGGAAGCTTCAGCCCGCGGCATCGCAGCACGTAGCCGATCGGCAGCTCCAGTTCGTCCTGCATGGCGATCATCTCCGCATAGAGCTTCGCCGCCGGCGCGATGATGGTGCCGAAGCCGTTGCGGGGCTGGGCCCAGCCGATGATGTAAAGGTTCTTCACCGTGTCGGGGAATGCCCCGCCATAGACCTGTACGACGCCGTCCTCGACGGGCACGAGGTTCTTCGGCAGGAACGGGAGGGAGTTGTTGAAGCCGGTGGCCGCGACGACGAGATCGTACTCCCCGACACTGCCGTCGTTGAAATGCACCTTGGTCCCGGAGAAGCGGACGATGTCCGCGCGCGGCTTGATGCGTCCCTGGCGCAGATAGTTCAGCACGTCGGTGCCGAAGGCCGGATGGCGCTCGAAGAGCTTGTGATCGGGCTTCTGTAAGCCGTAGCGCCGGTAGTCGCCGATGAAGATCCCCACCAGCCCGCGCAGGATGAGCCGCTGCAGCGACACCGGCAGGCCCCAGATCGGCAGGTCGGTCAGCGGCCTCCCGAACGCGGTCTTGGGCAGAAACCAGTAGCCCGAGCGCAGGCTCCAGTCGCAGGAGGCGCCGACCCGCGCCGCCTCGCACGCGATATCGCAGCCCGAATTGCCGCCACCGATGACGAGCACGCGGCGGCCCTGGAGCTGCTTGGGCTCCTTGTAGTCCGACGAATGAATGAAGCTGCCGGTGAAGCGGCCGCGATAGCGCGGCATGCGCTTGTCCCAGTGATGGCCGTTGCAGACGACGACGCCTTTGTAGATGCGTTCTTCGCCGTCCTCGAACGTCACCTTCCAGCTTTCATCCGCCAAAGGTGCCGCACGCACCACCTTGCGGCGAACCTCGATGCTGGCATCGAGGTCGCGGTCGTGGGCGAAGCTTTCGAGATAGCGCAGCACCTGCGTGCTGCTGGGAAAATCGGGGTAGTGCGCCGGCATCGGGTAGTGGGTGTAGCCGGTAGACTTTTTCGAGGAGACGATGTGCACGCCCTGATAAACGCCGTGCCGCCACAAACCTCCGACCCCGTCGCTCGCATCCACCTGATCGAATGCGATGCCACGCTGTTTCAGCGCGTCGGCCATCGCTAAACCGATAGGCCCCGCGCCTATGACAAGGAGGCGGTCGGCTGTGATCGCGTTACGACGCATCACCTGTCCCGGGAATAAGCCTTATGAGTGGGGACCTGAATTAGACCCAGACGCTTCGCCCGTCCACTGCGTCTTCGCGCCCCTGTTCGGATTACCGGTTGACAACGTCGAACGGGCACCAAGGTCCCAGCCTCGGTGCCCGTTCGTGCATTAATTTTTCAGGCGCGCGATAGCGCCTTGATTATTCAACGGCATTCACACCGGTGCGGTCAGCCCGAGCTGCCGCTTTGCCTCCTCGCGGAGCAAATCGATCGGCTTCAGCTTGCCTTCCGCCTCGAAGTGCCAATAGGTCCAGCCGTTGCAGGCGGTCTTGCCTTGCGCGATGGCGCCGAGGCGATGAATGGAGCCCTGATTGCCGCCCCAGGCCAGCGTGCCGTCGGCCTTCACCTCCGCTTTGACGCGCTTGCGCGAGTCCAAAAGCGTCGAGCCGGGCGAGAGCAGCCGCATTTCTACGATCTGGCCGAAAGGCACGCGCGGCTCGGCGCGCTTGCTGCGCACGGTCTCGAGCGTTGAAGGCGGCAGCGGCACGACGCGCTTGATGCGCTCCTCTGCGGCCTTGGCGTAGTCCGGATCGCGCTCGATGCCGATGAAGCGGCGGCCGAGCTGCTTGGCAACGGCGCCCGTGGTCCCCGTGCCGAAGAACGGATCGAGGACGACATCGCCCGGCTTTGTCGTTGCGAGCAGCACCCGCTGCAGCAGCGCTTCGGGCTTCTGCGTCGGATGCGCCTTGCGCCCGCCTTCGTCCTTGAGACGCTCCGGGCCCGAGCAGATCGGGATCAGCCAGTCCGAGCGCATCTGCAAATCGTCGTTGAGCGCCTTGAGGCTTTCGTAATTGAAGGTTGCGCGCGAACGTTGGTCGCGGGTCGCCCAGATCAGCGTCTCGTGCGCATTGGTGAAGCGCTTGCCGCGGAAGTTGGGCATCGGGTTCACCTTGCGCCAGATGACGTCGTTCTGGATCCAGTATCCGAGATCTTGCAACGCGACACCGAGCCGGAAGATGTTGTGATAGGAGCCGATGACCCAGAGGGCGCCGTCCGGCTTCAGGACGCGGCGCGCTTCGGCGAGCCACGCGCGCGAGAACCTGTCGTAGTCGGCAAAGCTGGCGAACTTGTCCCACGCATCGTCGACGCCATCGACGCGCGTATTGTTGGGACGCATGAGATCGTTCGCGAGCTGCAGATTGTAGGGGGGGTCTGCGAAAACGAGATCGACGCTGGCGTCGGGGAGCTTTTTCAGAGCGGTGATGCAATCACCGACGATGACGCGATTGGCCGGAGCGGCCGCGGGGGAACGACGCAGAACCATGGGTACGCAACTCTCGCAAACAGACTTCGAACAAGGGGAAATTTTGCGCTCCGGAGAGGCCGGAGCCACCCGAGTCTAGCGGCGCGCGGAGTCCTTTGGCCAGCGATTTATCGGTTGCCGATGCAGAGACGAGTCCAATCAAGCACTTGGACTCGTTGGGAATCTATACAACCAAATTTCCGGCGATGCGAAATTTTCTGCAAGCGATCGTCCATCTTGCGGATGCGTTAAGTGGAAATCGGCGAAGAAGGTGTCACCCCATCCGGAGGACCGACAACGATGCAACGCCGAAGCTTCCTCAAGGTGTCTGCGCTCGCGCCCGTAGCCGCCGCGCTCGGCTCCGCGCCGTCCTATGCTGCCGCCGACACGCAGCATCTTACGCAGTTGGCCGATGAGCTTGATGCGAGCCTCTTCGCCGACGGCCTGGCAGTGCCTCTCGCCGCGACCCCCGGACCCTCGCCGCTTGCAACGGGGCTCGATCGCACGCTCGTCCTGGGCGGCGGCGGCGAATGGTACGTCGCCTGGTATTGCGGGTTCTTCCATGGGCTGCTCGAGCAGGGCATCGACGCGTCCGCTCTAGCCGAGATGATCGTAGGCACGTCGGCGGGATCGTACGCGGGCTCGTCGATGGCGAGCGGCCATTTTCATCGGCTGCGCGACGAGTTCGATTTCTTCGGCCACTTCCCCGGCCTTTTCGCGCGCCTTGCCCCCGTCAGCGATCCCAACGCGAGCCAGCAGCGGGCGCAGAAGATCAACGCCGCCGCCAAGGATGGCTCGCTCGCCACGCGGCAGATCATCGGCCATGCCGCGCTGGCCGCCGACAATCATCTCAACGGATCGGCGGTGGAGCGCGTCGCGGCATTCCTCACCGGTGACAGCAAGACCGCCTGGCCCGCGGCGAAGATGCATACGACCGCCGTGGATTGCTATACCGGCGAGCGCGTCGTCGTCTCTCGGGAAACCGCGCGCAAGAACGGCATCCCGCTCGCCCACGGCGCCGCGGCGAGCTCCTCGCTGCCGGGCGTGATGGGGCCGACGCTGCTTGGCCAGCGCTACTGCATGGACGGCGGCATGTGCTCCAATCCGGCGCACGTCGATCTCGTCGCGGGCTCGAAGCGCGCGCTGATCGTCACGTTGAACGACGGCCTGAAGCCGCCGTTTCTCACCGGCATTCCCCATCCGATCGCCGACAACATCCGTCAGATCGAGGCGGTCGGCACCAAGACGCTATGGATCAAGGCCGATCCGCCGGACGTCAATCTGCTCGACCCGAAGCAGATCTCGCCGGCCATTCATATTGGATACGAACGCGCGAAGCGCGAGGCCGAGGCGATTAGAGCGTTCTGGGCGTAATCGCTGTAACGGCATTGCCCGTGTGGCGCATGCGGCCTACGCGATCTCTTCTTCCGACACGGCCGCTGCTGTCTCGTCCGCAGTGATGAGCCCGAGTGCAAGCTGCACCGCGCGGAACGAGCGGCGATGATGCACCGTCACGCCGAGCCGCTTGATGGCCGCGTGATGCTCAGCCGTGCCGTAGCCCTTGTGGCGCTCGAAGCCGTACTCGGGGTGCTGCCCGCCAAGCTTCACCATCATGCGATCGCGCGTGACTTTCGCGATGATCGAAGCGGCCGCGATGGAGAGGCAGCGCGCGTCGCCCTTCACGACCGTTCGCGACTGGCAATTGAGCTTCGGTGCGCGATTGCCATCGATGACGGCGAGCTTCGGCGTTTGCGGGAGCTGTGAGATGGCCTGCGCCATTGCCCACATCGTAGCGTGCAGGATGTTGATCCTGTCGATCATCGCAACGTCCGCGACGCCAACGCCGATGATGGCGGTTGCGCGGATGCGCCTGTAGAGCACCTCGCGCGTCTCAGGATCGAGCACCTTGGAATCGTCGATGCCGTCGGGGATGCGCTCGGGATCGAGGATGACGGCCGCGGCAACCACCGGGCCCGCGAGCGGCCCGCGCCCCGCCTCGTCGACGCCGGCAACCGGGCCGCCGTGCAGCTGCAGTTCGGCCGCCTCCAGCTCGAAGGTCGGTCGCGGTCTTAGCTCGGCGGCATCGTTCCCCATCGGGGGAAGTTCCGCCGCCCCGGTCCGCAAGTCAAAGAGACTTACGCTTCAGCCTGAGGAAAACTCTCAGAAAAGTGGCATTTGTTGCCCCTGGAGCACGGGCCGCCGGAAGAGGTCGGTGCGCAATTCCGAGCGGTCGGCGTCGAGGCCGAGCCGTTTGACGGCCAGCCGGAAGCGCATGCCGATCTGCGCGGCATAGGGCCCGGACCCGCGCTGCCTGATTCCGAATTCCGATGTGTAGTCGCGCCCGCCGTGCATCCCCTGCACCAGGTGCATGACCCGGTCCGCGCGGTCCGGGAACTCCGACGCCAGCCATTCTCGGAACAGCGCCGCGATCTCGAGCGGCAGGCGCAGCATCACATAGCCCGCCGACCGCGCGCCGGCCTCCTTTGCCGCCTCGAGGATCCGTTCGATTTCCGGATCGGTCAGCCCCGGAATGATGGGTGCCACCATGACCGTTGTCGGAATGCCCGCCTCGGCGAGCTGGCGCACCGCATCGAGCCGCCGTTGCGGGGTCGGCGCGCGCGGCTCCATCGCGCGTGCGATTTTCGCATCGAGCGTCGTCACGGAGATGCAGGCGCGCACGAGATGACGTTCCGCCATGCGCGAAAGGATGTCGATGTCGCGCGTGATCAGCGCCGACTTGGTGACGATGCCGACGGGATGGCTGGTCCGATCCAGCACCTCCAGCACCGAGCGCATGATACCCCGCTCGCGCTCGATCGGCTGGTACGGATCGGTATTGGTGCCGATGGCCATGCACGCTGGGGTGTAGCGTGGGTTCGAAAGCTCCTTCTCCAGCAGCGCCGCCGCGTTCGTGCGCGCATAGAGCTTGGTTTCGAAGTCGAGCCCTGCCGAATGGCCGAGATAGCAGTGCGTCGGCCGCGCGAAGCAATAGATGCAGCCGTGCTCGCAGCCGCGATAGGGGTTGATCGAGCGGTCGAATGAGATGTCGGGGCTGTCGTTGCGCGTGATGATGGTGCGCGCAGGATCGTCGAATACCGTCGTCTTGAAAGCGTCGAGGTCGGCAAGACCCTCCCAGCCGTCGTCGAACACCTCCCGGCGCTCCGCTTCGAAGCGGCCCGTATGGTTGGAGCGTGCGCCCCGTCCGCGCCGCCGCTCGTCATCGACGAGACCGCCGGGTGTTGCGACGGGTTTCGGGAACTCTTTTTGCTGCCGTTCCAAATCGTTCTCCGCTTACTCGGCCGGCATCGGTTGGCGCACGCACACGACCTTCACCAGGGAAGGCCGACGATAGCACCCCATGCAGAACAAAACAAGAACAACAATCAGCGGTCCAGCCAACTGAAATGGCAGGCAGCCCTCGCCGTCGTCCGGCAGGCGCCGGCTGAGGCGGCTCGCTTCTCCGAAGGTCTGACAGGGCCCGGCTAAGCCACGGTTCGCGGCTCCCAGTCTCCTCGGGAATCATCTGCCCCGCGGCAAATTCCTCAGCGGTCGTAATTTCGCCGCCGGAGTTCGATGTTTTTGTCCTGGATCAGCGCTTTACGGGGGTGAAAGCTGTGACCGCCACTTCGGTTCGGGTCATGTCCGCGGGCTTTGCGCCCCTGCCGCCTGCCACGCACGACGCGTGCCGGTGCCGTGACCCGCACACGCGTGTCGGCCAGCCGAAAGGTCGCGACGCCATCACGCAGTCGGCGGGGCGCGCACCGCAGACGGCTCCCCGTCGTTCATCGCAAGCCGATCTGCGCACGATGGCCGGGACGCAGGGTGCGACGATGCCCGGAGCGCCGTTAGCAACGTTTGGGATTTCGATATTTCTCGATCCGCGTGGAGCGGACATTCGTATTTGACAGTGGTAGGTATGCATCGCTTAGGTGAGTACGCAGGGGGTCACTTCCATGGCGCAGACGCAGGTGCAGTTCACGCCCGTTCAGGTTCTTCAGGCCGCAAAGCGCGCCGAGGCCGAGGGCAAGATGGACTATGCCCTACAATTCTATCGGCACCTCGTTGAGCAGCATGGGAATACGCCCGAAGCGCAGGCAGCGCGCGAAGGCCTTTTCCGCATCGCCGAGTGGCGCTGGGGGGAGGCACGCGTCACGCGCGGCCGCGAAGCCGGCGCCCAGGGAGACGATGCTGCGGGTGGACCGCAGCAGGCACAACAGCCGCCGCAGCCCGCGCCAGGCCAGGTCCGCGGCGATCAGCGCGGTTATCAGGCGAGCGGCCCCGAGAACGTTTCCGATGACTACCACCACGCGGAGGCGGCTGGCACGCTGCCGCAGATCGTTTCCCGCCGTCGCGCCGGCGCGCAGCAGCCCGCGTTCGAGCCTCGCTTCCGCATCGCTCAGCTTGCAGCCCATACGCTCAGCGGCATCGGCTGGTTGACGTTGCTGACGGGCATCGTCGGCGTCATCGCCGCCGTTGCGGGGCTCGTCGCCGAGCTTTCGGCGGCGGTCATGGGATTGCCGTTGGGTGTGCTGGTCGGCGTACCTTTTATCGTCATCGGTCTCGCGCTCGCGGTTAGCGGCCAGGTCGCCTCGGCCATCTTCGATGGCACCAATGCAGCCCTCGAACGGGCGGCCGTGGCGCGCGGTCAAGCCAGTTACTGAAGCGATCGCTTCGCTCGGATCGAAATCGGCCAACATCGCGCCGCCGCGCGCGCCGGCGGCCGGCCCTAGACCATGATCGCTTCGGACCCTATCCGTCCGAAGCGTGAATCATTGGTCTAATCGAACCAGACCATGATCGCCTCGGACCCTACCCGTCCGAAGCGTGAATCATCGTCCTCTACGCCTTCGTCTCCTTCATGCGGGGCATGATGTCGACGAGGTTGCAGGGCCGGTGTCGGCTGTCGAGCTGATACTTGAGGATGCCGTTCCACGCATCCCGGCACGCGCCCGGCGATCCCGGCAGACAGAAGACGTACGTGCCGTTTGCCGCGCCGCCGCACGCGCGCGACTGGATCGTCGACGTCCCGACGCTCTGGAACGAGAGCATGTGAAAGACGACCGAGAAACCCTCGATCTCTTTTTCGAACAGCGGGCGCACGGCATCGGGCGTTACGTCCCGTCCAGTAAAGCCGGTGCCGCCGGTCGTAATGACGACATCGATGTCCGGATCGTCGATCCAGCTTTTCACGAGCGCCCGGATCTCTTCCACGTCGTCGGTGATGATCTGACGCTGTGCGAGCGTATGCCCCGCGAGCCCGATCAGCTCTTCCAGCGTGTCGCCCGACTTGTCGGAGGCCCGGTCGCGCGTATCTGAAACCGTCAGCGTTGCAATGCGCAGCGGCCTGAAGGCGAAGCTTTCGTCGATCCTGGAAATGGACATAACAACCCCTTGGAGTTGAACGGATGTAGGCTCAGGCCTTCAGTGCCGCCTTGACCGCGAGCAGGTCTCGCCAAACCATGCCTTTGGCGGCGGGCGTGCGCAGCAGGTAGGCGGGATGGAGCGTGGCCATGGCCTTGATCTCCTGTCCCCCCGCTTCCAGCGTCCGCCACTTGCCCCGCAGGCGCATGATGCCGTCCGGCACGTCGAACAGCTGCTTCGCCGCCGAGCCGCCGAGCGCCAGCACCACCTTGGGCGCAACGAGCGCGATTTGCCGTTCGAGAAACGGCCGGCAGGCGAGAGCCTCCTGTGGTGTCGGCGTGCGGTTTCCCGGCGGGCGCCAATAGACGATGTTGGTGATGTGGACGTTCGCTTCACCCATGTCGATGGCCGCGAGCATCCTGTCGAGGAGCTGGCCTGCGCGGCCGACGAACGGCTTGCCAGCGAGATCCTCGTCGCGCCCCGGCGCCTCCCCGACGATGAGCAGCGGCGCCCGCTCGGCACCGCGGTAGAAGCACAGGTTCTTGGCGGTCGCCTTTAGGCCGCATCCGTCGAAAGCGGAAAGCGCGGTGCCGAGATCGGCGAGCGTGGCCACGTTCGACAGATTGACGCGGGGCTCGGCCATGATGGGCGCCGCGGGCGCGCCGCTGAACTGCCGCGCCGGCGGCGCGTGCGTTGGCCGCGCCGTGGAAGCGGGCGCGTACCCCTGACGTGGAGCTGGGGCAGGCGGCGGGTTCGGAGCCGAGGCCCGCCGTTGAGCGGGACCTGCCGCCGCAGCGGGATTGGTCGCCACGGCCGGTGCGCCGCCCGCAGCCGCTGCCATGGAAAAGCGAGCGCCGGGCGCAGCCTCGCCACGCCCCAGCCAGTCGACCGGTTCTTCCGCCAGCGCCGCATCGACACCCATCGCCGCATACCAGGCGAGGATGCGCCCGGCGGCGAGGCGAGCGGTCGTCTCGGTTGTTTTGTCGGAAGCGCTGTCAGAACCCATGGCGCAGCACCATATAGTGCTGCACGGCCCGCTCAATAGCGCACGCGCCGTCAGATCTCCCACCATTGGCCCTGAATTGCGGCCCCGCGGCGCTTGACGCTGCCGCCCCGGGAGACCTACGACCACTTTAGAGAGATTAGAAGCTTTCGCACGACACGAGGTGACACGGAAGATGGCCGAGACTGCAGCCGAGCTGCCGCCCAGAGAGGCGATGGAATTCGACGTCGTCATCGTGGGCGCGGGCCCTGCCGGCCTGAGCGCGGCCATTCGCCTGAAGCAGCTCGCCGCCGAGGCTGAAAAAGAGCTTTCGGTCGTGGTGGTCGAAAAGGGTTCCGAGGTCGGCGCCCATATTCTCTCCGGCGCCGTGATCGATCCGAAGGGCCTCAATCGGCTCATTCCGGACTGGAAGGAGAAAGGCGCGCCCATCGAGACCGAGGTGCGCGACGACCGGTTCTATTTCCTCACGGCCACCAAGGCCTTGCGCCTGCCGAACATCTTCATGCCGCCGCTGATGAGCAATCACGGCAACTATATCGTCAGCCTCGGCGCGCTCTGCGCCTGGCTGGGTGAGCAGGCGGCCGAGCTCGGCGTGGAGGTCTACCCGGGCTTCGCCGCCAGCGAGGTTCTCTACGACGAGGCGGGCGCGGTGGTCGGCGTTGCGACCGGCGACATGGGCATCGGCCGCGACGGAGCGCCCACCGACGCCTTCGTGCGGGGCATGGAGCTGCGCGGCAAATATACCTTTCTGGCGGAAGGCGCCCGCGGCTCGCTGACGAAGCAGCTCGTCGAGCAGTTCAAGCTCACCGAGGGCCGCGAGGCGCAGAAATACGGTATCGGCCTCAAGGAGCTATGGCGGATTGCGCCCGAAAAGCACCAGCCGGGCCTCGTGCAGCACTCCTTCGGCTGGCCGCTGGACAACCGCACCGGCGGCGGCTCGTTCCTCTATCACTACGGCGACAATCTCGTCTCCGTGGGCTTCGTGCTGCACCTCAACTACGAGAACCCGTACCTGTCGCCCTATGACGAGTTCCAGCGCTTCAAGACCCACCCCGCCATCCGCGGCACGTTCGAGGGCGGCAAGCGCATCGGCTATGGCGCGCGCGCGATCACCGAGGGCGGCTGGCAGTCCATCCCCAAGCTCACGTTCCCGGGCGGCGCGCTGCTCGGCTGCGCAGCCGGTTTCGTCAACGTGCCGCGCATCAAGGGCAGCCACAATGCCATCCTCTCCGGCATCGCCGCCGCCGAAGCGGCGTTCGCCGCCATCGGGGAAGGCCGCGCCCACGATGAGCTGGCGACCTACGAAACCGCTGTCTATGACGGCGACATCGCCAAGGATCTGAAGCCCGTACGGAACGCCAAGCCGCTATGGTCGCGCTTCGGTACGCTGCTCGGCATCGCGCTGGGCGGCCTCGACATGTGGCTGAACACGCTGATCCCGGGCGGCCTTCGCTTGACGATGAAGCATAGGAAACCCGACTACGCCACGCTGAAGCGGGCGCAGGATGCAAAGCCGATCGCCTATCCCAAGCCCGACGGCGTTCTGACGTTCGACCGGCTGACCAGCGTGTCCTTCTCCGGCACCAACCACGAGGAGAACCAGCCGGTTCACCTCAAGTTGACCGATCCGCGGGTGCCGGTGGCGATCAACCTGCCCGAGTTCGCCGAGCCCGCGCAGCGCTACTGCCCGGCCGGCGTCTACGAGATCGTGATCGAAGGGGACGGCGAGCCGCGCTTCCAGATCAACGCCCAGAACTGCGTCCACTGCAAAACGTGCGATATCAAGGATCCGAGCCAGAATATCACCTGGGTGTGCCCCGAAGGGGGCGGCGGCCCCAATTATGCCGGAATGTGAGGTACCTAGCTCACTTGCCTATGTGTGAATAAGTCACGGCGGGAATTTCCGGATTCAACGTTACCCGCCGTGCCGGTGTCGCCAAATCGCCGCGTTGTTTGTTAGGCTGCACCGTTGCGGGAATCGGCCCACGCTGCCTCCAAAGGATGAGTTTGAATGCCGTCCAGCCTTCGCAAGCTGCTGCACGCCACGGCAACCGCCCTTGGCGTCTTTGTCATTAGTCTCAGCGCCGCGCAGGCCGCCAACGACTTCACCACCGAAACGAGAGCGCATTCGTTGCTGGGCAGCTACCTGGCGGCGAACGTCGCCAAGGGGTCCAACGACAGCACGGGCGCGGCCACGTTCTATCGCAGCGCGCTGCAGCTCGATCCCAACAATGCCGTGCTGATCGAGCAGGCTTTCCAGACTGAGGCCGCTGCCGGTAACTGGGAGCGCGCGGTGCCGCTCGCCCGCCAGCTCGTCGCCAAGGACGCCGACAACCGCATGGCGCACCTGCTGCTGGGCCTCGATGCCTTCAAGCGCAGCAACTACACCAAGGCCGACGAGGAGTTCCGCAAGGCGAGCGACGGCCCCATCGGCGAACTGACGAGCACGCTGGCGCGCGCCTGGGCCGCTGCCGGCTCCGGCAATGCGCAGCGCGCGCTCAATCTGCTCGCCATGCCGCGCCAGGCCGAATGGGCGCAGTTCTATCTCAACTATCACAAGGCGCTGATCGCCGACGTTCTGGGCCGCACCGAGGAGGCGACCGCTTCCTACGAGCACTCGATGCGCCAGGATGCAACGACGCTGCGCATCGCGCTCGCCTTCGCACGCCACGCCGCCCGGAACGGCAACCAGAAGCGCGCCAACGAAATCCTGAGCATGCAGGCCGAGCGCACGCAGCCCGAGCCGCACGTGCTGGTGCGCGAGCTGCAGGATGCGATCGCTCCCGGCAAAAAGAAGGTCGACCTGCTGGTCTCGACGCCGAGCGAAGGCATCGCGGAGGTCTTCTACGGCCTCGGCGAGGCGCTGACGAGCGAGGGCGGTCTCAGCATGGGCGTCCTCTATCTGCAGCTTGCGCTCTACGCCGAGCCGAAGCATCCGTTCGCCCTCGCTGCGCTCGCAAGCGCCTACGAGAGCGGGCAGCGCTACCAGGATGCCATCAACGCCTACGACCGCATTCCTTCTGGGACGGCGCTGCAGTCGGCGATCGATATTCGCAAGGCGTTCGACCTCAACTCGCTCGACAAGGCCGATGAGGCGAAACAGATCCTCGACCGTCTGGCGAAGCAGGAGCCCGACGATCTGAAGCCGCTCGATGCGCTCGGCAACATTCTGCGCGCCCGCAAGCGCTACGACGAGGCGGCCGATGTCTATACCCGCGCGATCAAGCTGATCCCCAAGCCCGACAAGCGGCACTGGAGCATCTATTACTCGCGCGGCACCTGCTATGAGCGCCTGAAGAACTGGCCGGCCGCCGAGGCCGATCTCAAGAAGGCGCTCGAGCTCTATCCCGATCAGCCGCTGGCGCTGAACTATCTCGGCTACAGCTGGATCGATCAGAACGTGAACCTCAAGGAGGGCATGTCGCTGATCGAGAAGGCCGTCGCCCTGAAGCCCGACGATGGCTACATCGTCGACAGCCTCGGCTGGGCGCACTTCAAGCTCGGCAACTACGCCGAGGCGGTGCGTTTCCTGGAGCGCGCCGTCGAGCTGAAGCCGCAGGATCCGGTCCTCAACGATCACCTGGGCGATGCCCTCTGGCGCGTCGGCCGCGAGCGTGAGGCGAAGTTCCAGTGGGATCAGTCGCTCACCCTCGATCCGGAGCCGGACGAGGTGGAGAAGATCAAGAAGAAGCTGGCGGAAGGTCTGCCGCCGAGCCTCGAAGCTGCGCATACCAGCCAGCGCGAGACCATGCGCCGGGCGCACCAGAAGCGGCGCAAGGAAACGAAGCTCAATCCGGCACTCGTCGAGTAATTCGGCTAGAAGCGTTCCGCGGCGCCGCGCTGCTCTGGCGAGGCCCCGCTCTCGCGCCCACCGGCCGGCATCGCCATCGGCGAACGGAACGGACGGGCGAGGGAACGAATTCAATGCTGACGATTACCGAGCAGGCGCGCGCAAAGATCAACCTGACGCTGCGTGTGCTCGGGCGCCGCGCCGATGGCTATCACACGCTCGAAAGCCTCATCGTATTCGCCGACGTGGGCGATGCCGTGCGCTTTTCGCCCGGCGAGACACCGAGCGTCGAGATGTCGGGCGTCTATGCCGGCGCCATCACCGGAAGCAATCTCATCGATACGGCTCTCGAGAGGCTCACCGCCGCCGATCCAGCCCTGATGCTGGGCCGCTTCGAGGTCGACAAACAGCTCCCCATCGCGGCCGGTATCGGGGGAGGCTCGGCGGACGCCGCAGCGGTGCTGCGCGCCGTGCACCGTGCCAACCCCGCCGGCAAAGTGAATTGGGAGGAGGTCGCCGCCGGCCTCGGCGCGGACGTCACCGTGTGCTTCGCGGACCGCGCCTCCCACGTCTGGGGAGCCGGCGAAAAGACGAGGCCGGTTGCGGGCCTGCCCACCCTCGACGCCGTGCTCGTATGCCCGCTCGGCGCCGCACCGATCGGCAAGACCAGAGCCGTCTTCTCGCAGCTCTCTTTGCCCGCCGCCGGCCCGGTCGAAGCTCCCGATCCGTTGCCGCCGTTCCCCGATCGCGATGCGCTGCTCGCCTATATGCGCGCGACGGGCAACGACCTGACGGCACCCGCCCTCGCGGTAATGCCGGTGTGCGCTGAGGCCGATGCCGCCCTGCGCGACTTCGAGCAGTGTCTTTATGTGGGGCTATCCGGCGCTGGGCCGACGAGCTTCGGCATTTTCACGGATGGCCAGCATGCCGCCGCTGCCGCAGAGGCATTGCGCGCCCGCTATCCCGAGTGGTGGATCGCCGCAACAACCCTCGGCGATAGATAGCCGGCAGCGCGCCGGGTATGCGCAACACGCCGCGGCTCGAACGCGAGCAGCGCGTCGCCGGTCCGGTCGCCGTCTAAAGTGCTTCCGGAAAAGTGGGCACCGGTTTTCCGATCAGAAGCACGGTAGATAGAGAGTGCTTCCGGAAAAGTGGGCACCGGTTTTCCGGTGAGAAGCACGGGCAAAGAAGAGTGCTTCCGGAAAAGTGGGCACCGGTTTTCCGGTGAGAAGCACGGGCAAAGAAGAGTGCTTCCGGAAAAGTGGGCGCCGGTTTTCCGATCAGAAGCACGGTAGATAGAGAGTGCTTCCGGAAAAGTGGGCACCGGTTTTCCGGAACGGCTCTAGCAGAAGAAGCAGTTACGGCAGGCGGTGGCGGCTTCGTTGATCTGGCCGCTCATGATCTTCGAGTATTCCGCCAGTTTCGGCTTGAAGCGCTCGCAGATCGTCTTCTTGGCCTCGGCCTCCCCGTGCAGCGTCTCCCACTGCTTCAGGTACTCGCCCTTCTTGGCGCGAAACTTGGCGAAAACCTTGCGCAGCGACGTCGGATCGACGCACGAGCTCACGGCCACCCAGGCGCGGCGCTGCAAGTTGAGCTTGGTGCCGCAGAATTCCTGGAGCGCATCGACCGTGGCGTATTCGTCCACGAGCTTCCAGAGGTTGGTCTGCTCGGCCTTGCTCATGTCGCCGATGCCGAGCTTGACGAGCGTAACGCCGCCCTCGAGCGTGGCCCGCGATTGCGCAGCCGCGCCGCCGGCGACGGCAATGGAGAAAGCGGTAAGGAGCCAGCCGGTCGGCCCGAGCATGCGCCCGACGGAATGCATAAACGACGGCACTGGTGGTTCCCCGTATTGTCAGCCTGCGAAGCACCGGATGCTAGGATGCCGGTTTGCCCCGGGCAATATCCCTCGGCGCTCGCCGCGTTTTTTCAGTGTGAGCGATGCAAGCAGAACGCGATCACCTCCTGCATGGCCGCTTTCTCCGGCCGGTCGGGAAAGATCGCCAGGGCGTCGTGGGCGATCGCCCCGTAGGATCGGGCCCGCTCCATGGTCGCATCGAGCGCCCGGTGCTGCTTCATGAGCGAGATCGCCCGTTCAAGATCGCCGTCCTTTATCTCGCCCTCGGCAATGGTGCGCTTCCAGAAGCCGCGCTCCTCCTCGCTGCCCCTGCGGAACGATAGAATCACCGGCAGGGTGATTTTGCCCTCGCGGAAATCATCGCCCGTCGCCTTGCCGAGGTTGGCGCTGTCACCGGAATAGTCGAGCGCATCGTCGACGAGCTGGAAGGCGAGGCCAAGGTTGCGTCCATAGGCGCGCAGCGCCATCTGCTCCGCGGCGGGACGGTTGGCGATGGCCGCGCCAACCTCGGCGGCGGCCGAGAACAGTGCCGCGGTCTTGGCATTGATGATGGCGAGGTATTCGTCCTCGGTCGTGGTGGTGTTGTTGGCGGCGGCGAGTTGCATCACTTCGCCTTCCGCGATGACCGCGGCGGCGTTCGAAAGGATCTTCAGCACCGGCAGCGAGCCGACATCCACCAGCATGCGGAACGCTTGCCCGAGCAGGAAATCGCCCACCAGCACGCTCGCCTGGTTCCCCCAAAGCATGCGCGCCGTCTTCTTGCCGCGCCTCAGGCCGCTCTCGTCGACCACGTCGTCGTGCAGCAGCGTCGCGGTGTGCATGAACTCGATCGCGCTGGCGACGCGTATGTGTCCCGCGCCCTCGGAATCGCACAGCCGGCAGGCGGCGAGCGCCAGCATCGGCCGCAGCCGCTTGCCGCCGGAATCGATGAGGTGATGCGCCAGCTCCGGGATCAGCTCGACATCGGAAACGTGCTTGTCGAGGATGATCCGGTTGATGGCCTCCATGTCGCCCGCCACGAGGTCGAGAAGCGGCTGCAGGCTCGCCGGAGGGGTACGGGCGGCATCGAGGGGGATGATCTGTGCCAATGACCTGTTTCCGAGTTGATTTCTTGGAAATGGTATAGCGTCGGCGAGGGGGGCAATACCAAGCAAACTTTGCCGCAAGGCTCCGCCCGGGCTACTTTACCCGCATGCGCGATCTCGTGACGACGAACGACCCCGTGCTTCTCAGTTATTTGTTGGTGCTGCTGCAGGATGCGGGCATCGAGGCTGAGGTATTCGACGGCAATATGAGCATTGTCCAGGGCACGCTCGGGGCAGTGACCAAGCGCTTGGCGGTACCCGAGGACCGCTGGGATGCCGCGCGCCGGCTGCTGATAGAGGCTGATCTCGGTCAGTGGATGGTAAAGCCATGAGCGGTGAAGCTGCAACCCTCGCCCCGTGCCGCAGCGCCTTCCGCACCGAGGATGCCCGCTGAAGGCGAGATTCATGGATCCCGATACTGCAATAGGGAGGATGCCGGCCGGCGCCGCCGAGCTGACGGATGACGCGTTTCTCGGCGGCGCGCTCTCGATCCTGCAACTGCGCTCCGGCTATCGCGCGGGGCTTGACGCGGTGATGCTCGCCGCTGCCGTTCCGGACGCGATGGGGCGCCCGCTGCGCGTGCTCGACATCGGCGCGGGCGTCGGCACCGCGGGGCTGTGCGTCGCGCGCCGTCTGCCGACGGCCGAGGTGATTTTGCTCGAGCGGGAAAAGCAGCTCGCAGAGCTCGCCGCAGAGAATATCCATCGCAACGGTCTCGCCGGTCGCGTGCGCGTCGTGGCGGCGACGGTCGGCGCCGCGCCCGCGGAGCTGCGCGCGCATATGCTCGCCGATGAGAGCTTCGACCACGTCATCGCGAACCCGCCCTACCACACGACGGGCGCGGGCACCCGCGCGCCCGATGCGCTGAAAGCCGGCGCGCACGCGATGGATGGCGAGGAGCTTGAGCGCTGGGCGCGTTTCATGGCGCGCATGGCGATGCCCGGCGGTGCGGCGACGATCGTGCACAAGGCCGATGCACTCGCGTGCGTGCTAATGGCGCTCGGAACCCGCTTCGGCGCGTTGAGGATCCTGCCGCTCCATCCGCGCCCCGATGCGCCGGCAAGCCGCGTGCTCGTGCAGGGTATAAAGGGCAGCAAAGCGCCGTTGCAGATATTGCCAGGCTTCATACTGCACGGCGAGGGCAACGGGTTTACCGGCGCCGCACAGGACATCCTGCGCAACGGCGCCCCACTGTCGCTGACAGGCGCGCGTTAGCAGCGTAGCTGGCGGCGCCGGTCCCGATGGCCTAAAACTCTCCGCTCCGCCTATTACCAGTCTGTCAGCGAGGCCTCTGCATGTGGTTTTTCGGCCAAGGTCCAGTCGTTCCGGTGCTGCGCTTTTCAGGTCCCATCGGCATGGCGACGCCGTTGCGTCCGGGTCTTTCCATCGCCCATTCCGCCATCGCCATCGAGAAGGCGTTCAGCCTTTCGAAGTGCCCAGCCGTTGCTGTGGTGATCAACTCGCCCGGTGGATCGGCCGTGCAATCGAGCCTGATGTTCCAGCGCATGCGCAAGCTGGCCGAGGAAAAGAAGAAAACGATCTACACCTTCTGCGAGGATGTCGCCGCGTCGGGCGGCTATTACCTCGCCCTCGCGGGCGATGAGATTTACGCCGATGCCTCGTCCATCGTCGGCTCGATCGGCGTCATCTTTTCCGGCTTCGGCTTCGACAAGGCGATCGACAAGCTCGGCATCGAGCGGCGCATCTACACCGCGGGCGACATGAAGGACGCGCTCGATCCCTTCCGTCCCGAGCGCGCAGCGGACGTGGAGCGCATCAAGAGCGTCCAGCGCGACGTGCACGATGTTTTCATCGGCGTCGTGAAAGAAAGACGCGCCGGTCGCCTCCGGAGCAGCGACGCCGAGCTCTTCTCCGGGGCGTTTTGGTCGGGGCCGAAGGCGCTGGAGCTGGGCCTCGTCGACGGCATCGCCGATGTGCGCGGAAAAATGCGCGAAATCTACGGCGACAAGGTGCGCCTCAAGGTGGTGCCCCTCGACCGGGGCGGGATTTTGGGGCGTTTGCGGCGTTCTCCGGCCACGACAGGTTACGAGGAATTAACTGGCGGTAGGCTTGCCTTTGCCGAGGATGTCATATCGGCCATCGAAGCTCGGGCATTATGGTCGCGCTTCGGTCTCTAGGATTTGCCAGCGTTCGCGTAGTTGGCAGCGTGATTGGAGAGAGTGACAATGATGCCCCATGTCATTGCCGCGGTACTCATCGGAGCCGGCATTGCGGCCGGCATGAAGTGGTTCGCCCGGGAGGTGGTGCGCACGGCAGACGCTCGCGCCGCCCAGGAGCAGGTCGTCAACGGCCCGCTGGCGACTGTGCCGAAGGACCTCGGCGCGCTCGTGTGGGATGCCGACGCCGGAGTCTACCGGCCGAGCGAGCACGACAGCATCTGACGCCTGCGTCGCCGTAAACTTGCTTCCGGCCCGCCACTCTCACGCTCGGGCTTGTACACCCCTACGCCAATCGAAAGGAACGCTATGGCCGCGCCCGATTCTGCCTTGCTCGCTGATATCGACAACCGCATCGCCATTCTGCGCGACAACCTGCGTGAGCTTGTCGAGCAGGCGGCCGCCTATTCTGGCGCGGCCGATGACAGCCTTATATCTGACCGTATCGCCGATCAGCAGGCGAAGCTCGATGCGCTGCTTGCCGAGCGCGACCGGCTGACGAAATAGCCAGCCGATCCGCGCCACGCTGTTCAGGCGTTGGACGAATATTTCATCAGAGCGATGCCGCTGACGATGAGGAGCGCCGCAGCAACGCGCGCCACCGTTATCTCCTCGCCAAGCACGACGACGCCGACGCAGAACGCACCGATCGCGCCGACGCCGGTCCACACCGTATAGGCGGTGCCGAGCGGAAGTAGGCGCATCGCGTATGCGAGCAGGCCGATAGAGGCCGCCATCACGGTTATTGTCATGATCGAAGGCACGAGGCGCGTGAAGCCGTGAGACTGCTTCATGTAGAAGGCCCATACGACCTCCAGCACACCCGCAACGAATAAGGCGATCCAGGCCATCTGGCCCCTCCTCGATTTGAAGAGCCGGGCCGTCCCGGACATTGCACCCCTGCCGATTGCAGGAGACGAGGGCGTGGCCTCGTCCCCTGATCTAAGCCCCCTGGCTGTGAGGTCAAGCGGGCCCTTTGGCGCACAGAAGATACAAGTTGCGCGCGCCGGATATGTCTCTTGCTAACCCTATCCGGCAGTTTTCCCGGCGTCTCACGCGCGCGGATCGTCCGCATCGTTCGGCTCGCTGAAGCGCAGCTTGTTTCCGAACGGATCGCCGACCTGCATCAGCTTCGCGTCCCACACCGCGTCTTCCAGCCCGGGCTTGTAATACCTGTAGTCCTTCGCGATCAGCTCGGCGTGGTAGGCGGCGATCCCGCGCATCCAGATGAAGACGGTCGAGCCGGGACTGGCATCGCCGTGATGCTCGCTGAGATGCAGCCTGAGGCCCGCCCGCGAGACCTGCGCATAGAGCGGAAAGTTGTCGCCGAAGCGGTGCTCCCAGTCGATCGTGAAGCCGAGGAAGTCGACGTAGAACTCCTTCGCCTTCTCCACCGAGAAAATGCGCAGGATGGGGATGGCGTCCGAGAAGCGGATTTCGCCGCCAGTACGCTTTGCGCCTTCTGCCGCTTCGATCTTGGCGGCGAGCACGTTCCAGTTCGGCGCCGCGAACTGGCGCGCAACGATCTCCAGGCATTCGGCGTGGGTGAGCGTCGCGTTCTTCTCGGCGAGAGCTTCGCGCAGCGCGCGTGCCATCGCCTTGGCATCGGTGAATGTGCGCATATCGATCCTTTAGCGTTGCGGGCGAACGAGAAAGATCAGCGCTTGCATTGCCGACCCGTCCGCCTTGGCAGCCGAAGGATCAAAGTGTCGAAGGATGCATTCACCTAACCCGAGAGGGCGCAAGCGGCGGGCTGCATCGGCCCTGCCGCAGCCTAGGGTCGGCGCCTTACGCGCGTCAATACGCCAGCGCGGCCCGTTACGGTATGCTGAGCTGGTAGGTGTGCGACAGCCACCGGTAGCCACCCTCCGGCCGGCGCTCGACATAGCCCAGCGACGGGAACGGCATGTGATAGCCCTGGACGGGAATCCGGTCGGTCGCCGCCATGTCGTAAATCCGTTTGCGCGTCTCGACGCCCTGCGCCTTGTCGGAATCGAACACGCAGTGCCAGTCCGGCCGCGCCAGCGAGGCCACCTGATGGTGCGCGCAGTCGCCCCAGAACAGCATGGTCTTGCCGTCGCTTTCGAGCATGAACGCCAGATGCCCCGGCGTATGCCCCGGCGCGGCGAGGGATCGGATGCCGCTGACAACATCATCGCCCGGCTTGATGAAGGTGATGCGGTCCCGCACCGGCACGACGTTGGTGCGAAACACGTCCGCCATGAGCTTGCCGAGCTCGCTGGTGTGGATGCCTTCCTGCGTCCAGTGATCGTACTCGGTGCCCGCTATGACGTAGCGCGCATTGGAGAACAGCGGCTTGCCGCCTTCCATGATGCCGCCGACGTGGTCGATATGGCCGTGTGAAATGATCACCACATCGATCTGCTCCGGCGTGAAGCCGGCGGGCGCGAGCTGCGCTGCAAGCCATCCGCCGTCCGGCCGTTTCACGAACCCGTTGGCGCCGTTGCCCGTATCGAAAAGGACGAGCTCTTTGCCGGTGTTGACGACCATCGGCGTGAAGCCCGGCTGGTATGTTTTGGGCGGCAGGAGATTGTCGACCATCAGCTTCTGCACGTCCGCCTCGGCCGCGTTGGCGCCGATGATCGGAAACGGCCCGTCGATGAAGGCGTCGGCGTCCGGCAGCATGGTCAGCTCGAACGATCCGAGCTTGAAGCGGCGCCAGGTGGATGCGCCTAGTCCGAGCTTAGGCGCCGAGGCTAGAGCCGAGGAGGGGAGCAACCCGGTGGTGAGAGGCAGCGCGGCAAGCCCCGTGGCGGCTCCCAGCAACCCCCTGCGGGAAATCTGCATTGCCCCGTTGCGGTCCCCGTGCCCGTTCAGCTTCTCAGCCATTGCCACTTTGTCCATCCTCTGCAACCTTGCCGGCGTCCCACTCAACAGAGGATAGCGATGGCCATTCGGGGCACCTTGAACGAACGTGCTGCGGCGCCGCCGGCGTCTTCGGCCAGCCTTTGGCACGTCGATGCCGGCTGGGCGATGTTTGCCGGTCCGCTGCATCACAATGCGCCCCATGCCCACAGCGCGGCCGTCTACATCGCCGGTCTCTATGGAACGTTCCGGCTCCGTATCCGCGATGGAGACTGGGTCGTCTGCCGCAGCGCCGTCATCCGCGCGGGAACACCGTACGAGTTCGACGTGGCGGGCGATCCGCTCGGCGTCTTTTATCTCGAGCCCAATCTTGCCGGAGCAGACGCGCTCGCGGTGCTCACCGGCAGCGGCGAGGAAATCGGCGGCGCCCTCGTCGGACAGCGCGATCATTCCCCGCTGCGTGCCTGCTTCGAGCGCCATTCCGACGCCGGCGAGACACACCGCTCGATGATCGAGCTGTTGCAGTATGGCCGTTCGCGTGCGTATCGCGGCATCGATGCGCGCATCACGCGCGCCGTCGAGCAACTGCAGAGCATCACCGCCGAGCCATGCTCGACTGTGTTGGCCGCGCAGGCTGCGGGGTTGTCGGTGTCGCGCTTCCAGCACGTGTTCACCGCCGAGGTCGGCGTGCCGTTTCGGCGGTATCGCATCTGGCAGCGGTTGCGCGTCGCCATCAAAGAAGCGGTCGCCGGCGCAACTCTGACCGAAGCTTCGCACGCTGCCGGCTTCTCCGATCAGGCGCATTTCTCGCGAGCGTTCCGCTCCGCCTTTGGCGCACCGCCCTCGCACGGCCTCTGACCCGGACAGGCTGTTTGTAACTTGTGGGTAACAGGTGCCCAAATGTTGATCACTGACCAGTAGTCAGATTCGGCGAATCAGCTTTTAACAAATTGTTAATAAGATGCCGAGTCGGTTGTCTCGCGTGCGTTGCGAAGGCTTTTATATTGATGCTGGGGGCATTTATGAGCGCGCGCGGATTTTTCACTTTAGCTTTGGCATCGATGGCCGCGGTCACGACCTTCGCCGCTTTCTCGGATCCGGCCTTCGCCGCACCACCGACGCACGGCTGCGCCGACGTCAACGCCGGCGCGTTCAACGTCACGAATTACGCTCCGTCGGGTTCAGGCCAGATAGCCACCATCTCTGGATTCTCCGTCGGCGAGAGAATTACCTTCACGATCACCGGCAACGCGCCCGAGGGTACATCTCAATTCCAGCTGATCAACGCCGCTTTCGGCGGACCGCTGCTACAGCTATACTACAGCAATACGCCAACCGTGCTGCACTACACCGTGGTAGGGGGAAGCGCCAACGATCTCACGATGACGACATGGCAGGGCATCGGACAGACGGGCCCGGACGAGATCACCATCGTTGCCACGTGCGACACCGAGCCTGCGCCAAACTCAGACGCATCGCACGGTGTCGTCAAAGGCTTCCTCGCCTCGCGCATCAACGCCATCCTGCTGAACGATCCGTCCGCCACGAGCCTGCTCAACCGCTCCGGCGCGATGGGGCCGACCAACATCGCCTCCGCCGGTAACGGCGCGACCAACGTTGCCAGCAACGCCGCGGCTTTCGGTGGCGCGATGGGGCTGGGCTCCGGTTTCGGCAACGCGATGGGCCTCGGCGCCAGCAGCCTCGGCGACGACACCATCGACGCATCCGGCTCCAAGAACATCCGCTTCTCGCAGTCCCTCTCGCAGCTCCGCCGCCAGGCGGCGCAGTCGCAGATGAGTAAGGACCGCATGGCGCTCGGCGCTGGGGATGGTGGCGCTCTGCCGCTCGCCTACGAGACCGCTTCGCCCTGGGACATCTGGGTCGAAGGCCGCTACTCCGCCTTCGACGACGACAACGGCAACCTCGACCGCAGCGGCCACATCGGCGTGCTCTACGTCGGCGGCGACTATCGCCTGACGCAGAACATGATCGTCGGCATCCTCGCTCAGTTCGACTGGGCCAAGGATGAATCCGGCGTCCTGTCCTCCAAGGTCAACGGCAACGGCTGGATGATCGGCCCGTACCTGTCGGCGCAGATCCACGACAACATCTATCTCGACCTGCGCGCTGCCTGGGGCCGCTCCTCCAACGACCTTACGCTCGGCGCCGCCACGGGTGACTTCGACACCTCGCGCTGGCTGGTCAAAGGCACGCTCGCCGGCAACTGGATGTACGATGCCTGGCGCATCACCCCGTCGGCTGAATTGGCCTATGTCACGGAAAGCGCCAACAGCTTCACCAACTCAGCCGGCACGTTCGTTGCGGGCCAGGATGTCTCGCTCGGACGGCTGCAGTTCGGTCCTGAGATCGGCTACCGCTTCGCCCACACCGCCAACACCTTCATCGAGCCGTTCGCTGCGTTGAAGGGCGTCTGGGACTTCGACAACCCGAACGTTGCCATTATCGATGGCTTCGTCGTCGGACCGGGCGACTTCTGGGGCAGGCTGCAGGGCGGTCTCAACGTGGTGACCTCGAGCGGCTGGTATGTGCGCGGCCTCGCGTCCTGGGATGGCCTAGGTGCATCCGACTACAATGGCTACACCCTGCAGGGCACCGTCAATGTTCCGCTGAACTAGCCGATTCCTGCGTGGTGACACGGGTTTCCAGATGCGTATAGTGCGGCCCGATCTGCCGAGGGCCGCACGCAATGCCGACCACTGAAGCCGCAAAATCCCGCGCGGGCGCCGTCGAGGTGCCGCCGCTGCATCCCAAGAAGTCCTTCCAGGACCTCATTTTCACCCTGCAGCGCTTCTGGGCCGAGCAGGGCTGCGTCATCCTTCAGCCCTACGACATGGAGGTCGGCGCCGGCACCTTCCATCCGGCGACGACGCTGCGCGCGCTCGGCCCCAAGCCGTGGAACGCCTGCTACGTGCAGCCCTCGCGCCGCCCGAAGGATGGCCGCTACGGCGAGAACCCGAACCGCTTGCAGCACTACTATCAGCTCCAGGCGATCATGAAGCCGGCGCCGGCCGACATCCAGGACCTCTACCTCGAAAGTCTGCGCCGCATCGGCCTCGTGCCGGAGCTGCACGACATCCGCTTCGTGGAGGACGACTGGGAAAGCCCGACCCTCGGTGCCTGGGGCCTCGGCTGGGAGGTGTGGTGCGATGGCATGGAGGTGACGCAGTTCACCTACTTCCAGCAGGTGGGCGGCTTCGATTGCGACATCGTCTCGGCCGAGATCACCTATGGCCTTGAACGGCTTGCCATGTACGTCCAGGGCGTCGACCGGGTATTCGATCTGTCCTTCAACGGCCGCAAGGATCAGCGCGCGCTCTCCTACGGCGACGTGTTTCACCAGGCCGAGCAGGAATACTCGCGCTTCAACTTCGAGCACGCCGACACGGCCCTTTTGCTCCAGCACTTCACTGACGCGGAGAAGGAGTGCAAGGCGCTGCTGGACAAGGGCGAAACGCCCGAAGGCCGCCACCTGATGGCGCTGCCGGCCTACGACCAGTGCATCAAGGCCTCGCACATTTTCAACCTGCTGGATGCCCGCGGCGTCATTTCCGTCACCGAGCGGCAGAGCTATATTCTGCGCGTGCGCGAGCTGGCCAAGGCCTGCTGCGCCGCATGGCTCAAGACCGCGGGAGGCGGTGCATGATCTCTCCGATTGTTACCGGCGCACTGGCGATTGCGGTGCCTGCTCTGCTGGTGGCCTACTTCGCTTTCTTTTGGCGCCGGCGCCCGATTTTCTGGTTCGTTGTCGCGCTGGTGCTGGTAGCGCTGGGCTATCTCGGATCGACGGGCGCGTTGGAGGATATCGGCACCGCGATCATCGGCGAAGGGCCGGTCACCGTGCCCGAGCCTTCGCCTGTCTCACCCTGAGGAATGGCGCTCGCACCCTATACGAAAACCGAGCCGCCGCCCGCCGACAAGCTGCCGGTGATCACGCCGCGCGCAATCTCGTGGACGTCGCGCGTCTGGCGCCACGGCCCGGCGGGCGTCGTGCCGCTGTTCAAGATCGATCTGGCGCTCGACGTCGCCGCGATCGAGGATCGCGCCCTGCAGGAGGCGCTGCGTCCCTTCGAGCCGCAATTGCAGCGGTTCGCGCTCTACGTCCTGCATCCGGAAGAATCAAAGCCCCTCGCGCCCTGGGCGGTCGGCCGCTTCGACGTCGATGAGAAGAGCGCTTTCATCTTCCTGCACGATTTTCTTGCCGCTCCCAATGGCATGCTGATGCTCAATCTCCTGCAGGCTCAAGGCGCCGCCACCGAGTTCATCCTGAGCCTCGTGCCGATGACGGTGGAGCGAAAGCGCATTCTGTTTGCCGTTCCGGACTACGATCTCGGCGTGCGCGCGCCCATCGGCTGATCCACTGACCCTGCGCAGGCATGTTGTCGCCATGAACGGCGCAGCCGGCACCTACGCGCGCTGACGCGATGCCAATGCGTCGACCCCTGAGATCATTGCCCGGGGCGCTATCATCACGTATGAGTGCGCCTCCCCTTGAAGGCCGTCAGGAAAGCCCCGGAACACACCATGTCTGAGCTGCTGCTCGAGCTCTTCTCCGAAGAAATCCCCGCCCGCTTGCAGGTGCGCGCCGGCGAGGATTTGCGCCGCCTCATGGTCGATGGCCTCGAGGCCCGCGGCCTGGAGACGGGCGAGGCGAAGAGCTTCGCAACGCCCCGGCGCCTGGCGCTCGTCATCGCGGATGTGCCGAAGAAGTCGCCAGCGATCTCGGAGGAGCGCAAGGGCCCGCGTGTTGGCGCGCCTGAGCAGGCCGTGCTGGGCTTCCTGAAGGCGGCGGGGCTCGCTTCCATCGACGAAGCCGTCGTCGTCAACGACGGGAAGAAGGGCGATTATTACCTCGCGCGCATCGAGAAGCCGGGCCGCCCGGCGGGCGAGATCATCGCCGAGGTGCTGCGCGAGACGATCCTCAATTTCCCCTGGCCGAAATCCATGCGCTTCAACGCCAAGCTCGACGGCGGCGGCGAGCTGCGCTGGATACGCCCGCTGCATTCCATCATCCTTTTGCTCGACGGCAAGGTGGTTCCATTCGAGATCGCGGGGATCAAATCCGGCGCGACGACGCGCGGTCACCGCTTCATGGGCGGCGAAGCGTTCAAGGTGACGGGCTTCGCCGACTATGAGAAGCAACTCAAGGCGAACAAGGTCGTGCTCGACTTTGCAACGCGTGCCGCGTCGATCAGCGATGCGGCGCACACGCTCGCCAAGGATGCCAAGCTGACGCTCGTCGAGGATGACGCGCTCGCCGCCGAGAACGCGGGCCTCACCGAATGGCCGACCGTGCTCATGGGTGAGTTCGATAAGTCGTTCCTCGACGTGCCCGCCGAGTGCCTGACCAGCGCCATGCGCACGCACCAGAAGTGCTTCTCGCTGCGCCACGGCAAGAAGCTCGCCAACCGTTTTCTGCTGGTCTCGAACCTCAAGGCCAGGGACGGCGGCAAGACCATCGTCGCAGGCAACGAGAAGGTCATCGCCGCGCGCCTGTCGGATGCGAAGTTCTTCTGGGAGACGGACCTCAAGAAGACGCTCGACGACATGCGCGACGAGCTGAAGGGCATCACCTTCCACGAGAAGCTCGGCACGCAGTTCGAGCGCACCGAGCGTGTGAAGGAGTTGGCCCACCAGATCGCCACCGAGCAGGAGCTGTGCGAAGCGGCGCTCGCCTTGCGGGCAGGCGAATTATCGAAGGCAGACCTCGTCTCCGGCATGGTCGGCGAGTTCCCCGAGCTGCAGGGCCTGATGGGCCGCTACTACGCGGAAGCGGAACGCATCGCGCCGGAGATCGCGCGCGCCATCGAGCTGCACTACAAGCCGAAGGGCCCGACGGACTCCGTGCCGCTGGAGAGCGAAGGCGACGGCGCCGCCGTGGCCGTGGCGCTGGCCGACAAGCTCGACATGCTCGTCGGCTTCTGGGCCATCGGCGAGAAGCCGACCGGTTCGGGCGATCCCTACCAGCTCCGCCGCGCGGCCCTGGGCGTCATCCGCCTCGTGCTCGACAACGATCTGCGCATGCCGCTGCACGAACTTATGCGTCCTGTATACCGTCGCTTATTTGCTCAGACGGCAGGCCGATCCTCTGAGAGTATGTTCAGAAAGGATTGGAGGGAGACCAAATTCGACCCAGAGGTATTCAAGAGAATTGTTGAGACTGCGGTATCAACCCCTAGGTCCATCGAACTGACCGCAATGCTTGCCGACGACCTGGACAAGGTCATTGACGACGACCAACTTTTCGATGACCAGCAGCGCCGGCCCCTCCCCGAGGAGGCAGAGAGCGAGTTGCGAAAGTCGAGGAGCCGCGCGAAATATCTTCGTAGTTTCACCAAGCTTTCAACCGTCCAGAACGACTTGCTCACCTTCTTCGCCGAGCGACTGAAGGTCTACCTGCGCGACAAGGGGGCGCGCCACGACCTCATCGACGCCATCTTCTCGCTGCCCGGCCAGGACGACCTGGCGCTGATCGTCAAGCGCGTCGAGGCGCTCACCGAGCTGCTCGCCACCGAGGACGGCGCCAACCTGCTCGCGGGCGTGAAGCGCGCGCAGAACATCCTCACCATCGAGGAAAAGAAGGACAAGGTAAGCCACGCGGGAGACTATGACCCCGCGCTGTTGCAGGCCGACGAGGAGAAGGCGCTCGCCGCCGCTATCGACAAGGTGAAGCATGACACTGCCGCCGCGCTCAGCGTCGAGAACTTCGCCGGCGCCATGCGTGCGCTCGCCGAGCTGCGCCCGCCCGTCGATGCGTTCTTCGATAAGGTGACGGTGAACGCCGACGATCCGGCGCTGCGCAAGAACCGCCTGCACCTGCTCTCGCAGATCCGCGCGGCAACCTTGAACGTCGCCGACTTCACCAAGATCGCCGGCTGAGCCCGCACCGCTGTCATCCCGGGCGCAGCGAGCATCGCGAGCAAGGCCCGGGACCCAGCGTGAGAATCCGCCGTAGGCGCAAAAAACGTCTGCGACACGTCTTGCGCTGGATCTCGGATAGCGGCTCGCGTTGCTCACCACTTCCGGGATGACAGATGTTTCATGTCGTCAGATCGAGCCAGAGATCACGCCATTCGCCGTTGCTGCTCTCGATCAGCTGTATTTTCCAGGCGCGGCGCCAGCGTTTGATGCGTTTCTCGCGCAGGATCGCCTCTTCGATATCCGCGTGCTCCTCGAAATAGACGAGCATTTTGACGCCGTATCGCTTTGTGAAGCCGGGAACGAGGCCATCCCGGTGCTCGACCATACGGGCATGGAGATCGTTGGTGACGCCGACGTAGAGCGTCCCATTGCGGCGGCTCGCGAGAATGTAGACGAAATATGCGTGCTCTCCTCGCATAACCTTGAGATTAGGCGGAGCACCTACGACTGTCATCCCCGGGCCGAGAGCGTATTGCCCACCCCACTGTCATCCCGGGCGAGTGAGCGCAGCGAACGATGACCCGGGACCCAGCGTGAGAATCCGCCGTAGGCGCAAAAAACGTCTGCGACACGTCTTGCGCTGGATCCCGGATAGCGGCTCGCGTTGCTCACCACTTCCGGGATGACAGCCTCGCCCTATGCAGGCCGTCCCTCAGGCGTGCTCTGGAATGCGCGAGTAGTCATGCTCCGCCGCCGCCTTCGAAAGATCGTGAGCAGATTGCAGGTTCATCCAGAAGTCGGGCGTCGTGCGAAAGTATCGGCTGAGACGCAACGCGGTATCCGCCGTCATTCCGCGGCGCTGGCGGACAATGTCGGAGATGCGATTGGCCGGCACGTCAAGCTGCTTGGCGAGGGCCGCGGAGCTCATCTGCAGCGGCTCGAGAAACTCGGCTTGCAGAACCTCACCGGGATGTGTGCGGATACGCGGCATATATTCCTCAATGATAGTCCACGATCTCAACGTCGGCGGGGCCGCGGTCGGTCCATGTGAAGCATATCCGCCATTGAGCATTGATGCGGATGCTCCACTGTCCGGCCCGATCCCCCTTCAAACGCTCCAGTCGGTTTCCGGGTGGCGACCTGAGGTCGTCGAGGGTGACAGCGGCATGCAAAATGTCGAGCTTGCGGGCTGCAACTGCCGCAAAGGACCGCCACGCCGCTGGACATATGTCGTCTTCGAAAAACCTGCGGGTTGCCCGGTCCGAAAATCCGACAATCATTCCTTTAGTATACTATACGTATAGCGTATTTCAAGCCATGTAATAGGATCGCGGTATGACGCAAACCGACACCCGCTATCTCTTCGTCTACGGTACGCTGATGAGCGGCGCAGCAACGGATTTCGGCACCGAGCAGCGCGTGCGCCTGGCCGCTGAATCCGACAGCCTCGGCCCCGCCTCGCTGCCCCGCGCGCTGCTTTATGATCTCGGGCGCTATCCGGGCGCGATCTCCGGCGGCGGCATCTACGACATCGTGCACGGCGAGGTCGTGCTCCTCGCCGACGCCCCCGCCTCGTTCGCCTGGCTCGACGCATATGAAGGCTACGCGCCGAACGCCGCCACCAACGAATACGAGCGCGCCGTCTGTCAGGTGCGTCTCGCAGGCGGCGAGACGTTCGACGCCTGGGTCTATCTGCTACGCGAGGCACCCGCCGACGCAGAGGCGCGCCGCATCGCCAGCGGCCGCTGGGAAAGCAGCCGCTGACATCCGCGCGCCGTGCTTTGGAGAGCTGTTGAGAGCTGGCCTGCGGACCCCGCTTGGCCCTCTACCGCACAGGCACGGTCCCCGCTTAAGACCGAGGCCGGCCAGCTCCCAGACGACCGTTCATACACCGGTCACGCCGCCGCCACTATTGGGTGAGCGAAAACAAATATTCATGTGCAAATCGCGTGCATGTGACTTGCCGCTGATGAAGCACGCAAAGTTTGCGCTCTACGCATCTGCAGCATCGGAAGCGTCGTTGTTCGCCGCTTCGAATTCTTCACTCGCGGCGAGCCAGGCGTCTTCCGCTTCGCTCAAACGTTTCGCGAGCTGGCCGCGCTCGATGGCTGCGTTCTGCGCCGCCTGCGGGTCTTTCGCATAGACATCCGGGTCCGCGAGCAGGCGATCGAGCCGCGCGATGTCTGCGCCGATGGTCTCCACGCGCTTCTCCGCCGCCTGCATCGCCTTCTTGAGTGGCGCGAGCGATGCACGCCGGTCGGCCGCCGCGCGCCTCTGATCTGCACGCGCAACGCGGCCCGTCTCGCTGGTCTTCGAGGCCCCAGCCTTGCTCCGCGTTCCAGCGCCGCGTGCGTCCAGCAGCTCGGTGCGATAGGCGTCCATGTCGCCGTCATAGGCTTTGACGGTGCCCTCGCGCACCACCCATAGCCGGTCGGCGCACGCTTCGATGAGATGCCGATCGTGGCTGATCAGAATGACCGCGCCCTCGTATTCCGCCAGCGCGTGCGCCAGCGCCTCGCGGCTGTCGACGTCGAGATGGTTGGTCGGCTCGTCGAGAATGAGCAGATGCGGCGCATGGAACGCCGCGAGCGCGAGCAACAGCCGTGCCTTCTCGCCGCCCGAGAGATTGGCGCATTTCGTATCCGCCTTGTCGGCGGAAAAGCCATAGGTGCCGAGCCGCGTCCGCCGCTGCGCCTCCGTCGCCTCGGGCATCAGGTCCAGAATATGATCGTAGGGCGTTTTTAGAGGGTTCAGCTCGTCGAGCTGGTGCTGGGCGAAATAGCCGATGTCGACGCGCTTGGCGCCGAGGACATTGCCGGTAAGAGGGCCGAGCTTGCCGCCGATCAGCTTGGCGAACGTCGATTTGCCGTTACCGTTCTGGCCCAGCAGCGCGATGCGGTCGTCCTGGTCGATGCGCAGGTTGAGCCCCGTCAGCACCGGCGCTCCCGGCGCATATCCCACCGACACGTCCTCGAACCGCATCAGCGGCGAAGCGAGCGCCTTCGGAGGGTTCGGCAGATGGAACGGCTTCACGCGCTCGTCGACCTGGGCGGCGATGGGTTTCATCTTCGCCAGCACCTTGACGCGGCTCTGCGCCTGGGCGGCCTTCGTGGCCTTCGCCTTGAAGCGGTCGATGAATGCCTGGATGCGGCGGCGCTCCTCGTCCTGCTGTTTCTTCAGTTTCAATTCGAGCCGCTGCTTTTCCCGCCGCGCTTCCTCGAAGTCGTCATACCCGCCCGAATAGAGCGTGAGCTTGCCGCGATCGAGATGCAGAATGCTGGTCACCGCGCGGTTGAGCAGATCGCGGTCGTGGCTGACGATGACCACCGTGTGCGGATACGTACGCAGATAGCTCTCGAGCCATAGGGCGCCTTCGAGATCGAGATAGTTCGTCGGCTCGTCGAGCAGCAGAATTTCCGGCTCGAGGAACAGCACCGCGGCGAGCGCAACCCGCATCCGCCAGCCGCCCGATAGCGAGCCGCACGGCCGCTGCTGCGCCGCTTCGTCGAAGCCGAGACCGGAGAGGATCTGTGCCGCGCGCGAAGGTGCGGCGTGGGCGCCGATGTCGGTCAGCCGCTCGTGGATCTCCGCGATGCGGTTCGGATCGGTGGCGTGCTCTGCCTCCGCCAGGAGCTGCGCGCGCTCGGTGTCAGCCGCGAGCACCCAATCGATGATGCTCTGCTCCCCGCCCGGCGCTTCCTGCGCGACGTGCCCGATGCGCGTTGTGCGCGGCACGGTGATCGAGCCCATGTCGGGCGCGAGGTCACCGCAGATGAGCTTCAACAGCGTCGTCTTGCCGGCGCCGTTGCGACCGACCAGCCCCACCTTGTGGCCGGTGGGGATGCCAGCGGTGGCGCCCTCGAAGATGGGGCGGCCCTCGATGCGGTAGCTGAGGTCGTTGATGTGCAGCATGGCGAGCACATAGCCCGTCCCGCCGGGCCTGTCACGACAGCCATGGGCAAGGAGTGCGAAGTGCCCGAAGGCGCCGTTCGTCGGCGGAGATCAGATGATGCCGAAGCGCTGCAGGAGCACGAGCATCGGAAAATAGGCGGCCACCGTCAGCCCGCAGGCGATGGCGAGGATCGGGGCGAAGGGCAAGCCGGCGCGCAGCATGAGTGGCAATGCGATGAACAGCACTAGGACGTAGCCGGTATCGACGCCAGCACCGCGGCGGCGAGCGAGGAGCGCTTCGCGACCTCCGAGACCGCCACCACCAGAACGGCGGTAATGGCGACCCTGATGAGGTTCGCGAGCATGACCATCCTATCCCGAGACGACCGGCTTCAGCGTCTCGACGAGGAGGCGTTCCTGTGTGGCCTGATCGCCGACCGTGAGGTGGGCGAGGAACCAGTCCTGCACCATCTGGCAGACCCGGTCCGGCGGCTCGCGCGACAACAGAGAGGGATTGGAGAACACCTGCAGGTCGTTCTCCTTCCAGCCGAGCTTCGTCAGCTCCTGCACGAGGACGTCGTAGTCTTCCTTCACCGCCTTTTCGTGCGTGGTGGGTGCGCGGCGGCCATCGGCGATGGCCTCGAAGATCGCGGCGATCTGCGTTTGCACCGAGGCGCCATGCTCGGGCGACTGCAACACTTCCAGCACGGCGGGCGATGTCTCGCCCTGGGAGATGAAGCCGTAGCAGGCGCCGACGTTCTTCTCCGCGAGCGCCTTGAGGTTGTTGAGGAACGCCACGGCGACTTCCTTGAGGCGCGGTGTGCTGGCGGCAAGGGCTTCGTTGGCGTGCTGGCGGCGCAGCGTCACGAGCGCCTCGGCCAGATGCTTGTTCACCACCTCTTCGCTCTGGTGCTCGCTCGCGAGCTGCGCGGCCTGGCGAAGCTGCTCGCCATACCAGTCCGGGAACTCGCGCTTGACGACGCTCCACGCCGCAAGGTTCGAGAACTTGCTGTCGAGCGCCTGGGCGTCGGCACCCAGAGCGCCGGTCGAAGCAGCAGGCGCCGCCGCTTCGCCCGAAGGCGCCGCGTCCGAGCCGGGCGCAGCGACGGTCGGCACTTCGCCGTCGGTGCTCGACGTCATGCTGTCGCGCAGAAAGCCGAAGGCGCCACTCTGCCAGGCCACCCATCCGCCGCCGCCGACGATGACGATGAGAGCGAGAGCGCCGACGGCGCGCCGCACGTTGGCCCACCGGCTGCCGTCGGAATCATCCGCGACGCGAATCCGATTCGGCTCGAACGACGGCTGCGCCGCAGCGCTCGCCGAAGCACCGGAGGGCTCGTTCCAGCGGCCGCCACCCGTCGGCGCGGACGCGTTTGGCCCCCCCGCGGCACCGGGACGCGGGGCCGCCGCGGGCGCCGCTTCGGGCTGGGGGAACGGAAACACGGCCGGCGCGGGACGCCAGTCGGCGAAGCCCGGACGCCAGATGAGATCGGTGGGTTTGAGATGTCCCTGCGCGACGAAGGTGCGCATCTCGGCATCGGACAAAGGCCCGTGTTGCTTGCCGTCGCGCGCGATATACCACTGAATATCAGCCTGCTGGCCAGTCATAGAAGTCTCGTGTGATTGAGGAAAGCCGAGGATTCCGGGCGCGTGACACCTAGCCGAGATTGGCCATTTTGCATGGCGTCAATGTGGTTCGCCGCACCCTCACTCGTCAATTGGCCGCACCGGCACGGGGCCAGTTCGTCCACGGCGGCGTTCCAGTCGTCTTGCTGCGAAATCGTGGTCCAGTTATAAGGCGCCGCAATTCAAGACAATTCCTAACCGTTATTAGAGGTCGAGGGTATGGCCACCGAGAGAACCTTCTCCATTATCAAACCGGACGCCACCGAGCGCAACCTGACCGGGGCAATTAACGCACTGATCGAGCAGTCGGGTCTTCGCATCGTCGCCCAAAAGCGCGTGCGCTGGACGAAGACGCAGGCCCGTGAATTCTACGCCGAGCACAAGGGCCGCCCGTTCTTCGGCGAGCTCGTCGAATTCATGACCTCCGGTCCGATCGTCGTTCAGGTCCTGGAGGGCGAGGATGCCGTTGCGAAGTATCGCGCTCTGATGGGCGCCACCGATCCGGAAGATGCAAAGCGCGGCACGATCCGCAAGCGCTACGCCGAATCGAAGGGCAAGAATTCCGTGCATGGCTCCGACAGCGCCGCCTCGGCAAAGCGGGAGATTGCATTGAACTTCGGCTCGAAGGAAATTGTCGGCTGACGACCGTAGCTGGATAGCGCGGTCGGAAGGGGGAAACTCCCTATGGCGCGCGTCCGGTTCTACGTTGCGACGAGCCTCGACGGTTTCATCGCCGACCGCGAAGGCAGCGTCGATTGGCTGGCTCCCTACGATGCCCGCCTCTACGGCTACGATAGCTTCATCTCCGAGGTCGGCGCGCTCATCATGGGGCGTCGCACCTTTGAGCTGATTTCCGCCCTGGGGGAGGATTGGCCCTACGCCGGCAAGCCGGTGTACGTCCTTTCCTCCAGTTCCCTCGAAGATGTGCCGGGCGGCGTTAGCGTATGCGCGCGTGGCATCGCAGCAGCCCTGCAGCAGGCCCGCGCGGCGACCCGCAAAGACATCTGGATCGTGGGCGGCGCTGTCACCATGCAGTCCGCCCTTGAGGAAGATCTCATCGACTTGATGGAGATCTTCCTCGTTCCGGTGCTGCTGGGTTCCGGACTCAGCCTGTTGAACGATCTTTCCCGGCGTCCCGCGCTCACCTTCGACGGCATCGAAACCTTTCCCGATGGCGTCGTGAAGCTGCGCTACCTCGCGCCCCACTGACGCGGCGGTTTCAGCGCAAGATGCTGGTTCCCGCAGGGGCACGCCGATGGCGTTCCGCGAGCGCCGGCCATCCACGCGCACGCGGCTTACCGCAGACAAAGCTTCGCGCCGCGCCCGTCAGCTACGCGTTACCATCTCTCGGCCGCCGGCGGCGGCAAGGCGCCAAGGGCGCCCGGCGCGAGCGCCGGCCATCCGCGCGCACGCGGCGCGCCGCAAACAAAGCTTCGCGCCGCGCCCGTCAGCTATGCGCCAACCCTCTCGGCCGCCGGCGGCGGCAAGGCGCCAAGGGCGCCCGGCGCGAGCGCCGGCCATCCCCGCGCACGCGGCTTGCCGCAGACAAAGCTTCGCGCCGCTCGCGTCAGCTACTTCTTTAACGTCAGAATATAAGCCGCGACGTCGCCGATTTCCTCGCGCGTCAGATGAATGGTCGGCATCGGCGGATGCGGAATGACGATGGCGCCGGCGATGGTTTCAGCGTTTTGCCCGGGCTCGTTGGCGATACGCATGAAGCTCGGCACGTCCGCCGGCACCGTGCCCTCCGCGGTCGGCCCGACGATGTGGCATCCCACGCACAGCTTTTCAGCGATCTGCTTTCCGGTTTTGGCGTCGGGATGGATCTGCGCGCTCGCCGTTGCCGCCCAGACGATGGCCAGGGCGCCTGTCGCCAGCAGGGACAGCGCAACACTCATTCGTAGCTCGCGGATGGGCATTTGGTTTCACGCTCCAGGATGGCTCTTGCTGTGAGACAACATCCATGTTTCAGCGCAGGCGTTGAGCCTGATCAACTGCGCTGCAAATCTTTCAGCCCCTCAAATCGGGCTGCCCGGCTCCGACAGCCCCGGTAGGCGTATGTGTTCCGCCGCGCGTGGTGCGCTCCTGGCGCCTGGCTCCTGAGCCAGACGTCCACACAACGGGTCAGGGATTTTTTTCCCATATCAAGCCTGGGTACACATGCAATTTTGCATCGTGCTAGCGAGTCTCAACGAGTACATTGCAGCGCGCACGTCAACGAACGCGCATTGCCATGGGGGATGAAGATGGCACGCATGGGGGGGTCTCCGTTGCGCATAGCCGTAGTCGTTATCGCAGCATTTTTGGCTGCAGCGCCCCTTTCAGGGCGAGCCTTCGCGGACGGTGGCGAGAGCAGCTCTGGAACGCCGGGCGGCGCGGACAGCGCGACGGGCGCGGGCGGTCCAGGACAGCTTGGCTCCAATGGCGGCGGCGGCGGTGCGGGCGAAACTGGCGGCGACGGCGGGGCGGGCCTTGCCGCTCCCGGCGGCCTTGGAGGCCAGACGCCGGGCGCCGATGGCGCAGACGGGAGCGGCAGTCTATTCACCGGCGGCGGCGGGGGCGGCGCGCATGGCGGCGTCTTCGGCTGTCCTCCCGACTGTGTTGTCTCCGGCCCGATAAGCGGTGGCCACGGCGGGGCTGGCGGCGATAGCACAAGTGGTACCAACGGTGGCGGTGGCGGTGCCGGTGGCTGGGGCGCGGTCGTCACGGGGAACGGGCAGGCGGTCACGGTCACGGGAACCATCAGCGGCGGCGATGGCGGCCGCGGCGGAGACGGCGGCTTCGGGGGCGGAGGCGGATCGGGCGGTCACGGGCTTTATTTTACCGGGACGGGCAATGACATCGACGTCGGCGGCATCGTCACCGCGGGAGGCGGTGGTGACGGCCTCGGAGGCGGAGCGGGTGGCAACGGTGGCATCGGCCTTTATGCCGGAACCGGAAACACCGTCACCATCGGCGGCTTCGTAGCTGGCGGTGGCGGTGGCGGCGCTGGTGCCGGGCCGGGGCAGGGAGGCGCCGGTCTCGTCGCGTCCGATGCCAGCGTCACCGTGCTGACGGGCGGCGCGGTGTGGGGAGGTTTCAGCGGCGATGGCGTGCAGGCCAATGCGATCACGTTCACCAGCGGCTCCAATACGCTGACCATCCACACCGGCGCATCATTCAGCGGCACCGTCGCAGGTGATGGCGACGACACGCTCGTGCTCGCAGGCACGGCGGACGGCAGCCTCGATTACAGCTCGCAGTTCACCGGCTTTGGGGTGCTGGGTAAAATTGACTCCAGCACCTGGACACTGACCGGCAATAATTTTACCGGCGCTGCGTTGGTGGTAGGGGGGCGGCTCAACGTCGAGGGCCAGATCGGCGCCGCAGGCGCAGTCCATGTCGTTGCTGCTGACGGGACACTTGGCGGCGGCGGGACCATTCTCGGCGGCCTAGCGGTTCTAGGTGGCACCTTGGCGCCGGGTGGAGCCCTCAATCAGCTTACGATCACGGGGACTGTGGGCCTGGGACCCAATACCACCTTTCAGGTGGGTGTGAATGCTGCTGGCCAGAACGATCGCTTGATGGCGCAGGGTATCACGGCGATCGATTCCAGCGCCGTCGTCGATGTGCTGGCGCAGCCGGGCAAGTACATGCCTTCGACGCAATACACCATCATCACCAGCACGGGGGGCGTCACGGGACAGTTCGATCCCAACGCCACCACCAACATGGCATTCCTGTCGCCTTCGCTGTCGTATGACGCCGACAACGTCTACCTGACGCTGGTGAACACGGCCGCGTTCCTCGACGCCGCACAAACCTACAATGAGCGCGCGGTTGCCGGCGCCCTCGACACGCTCGACTTCAACAATCCGCTCTATCAGGCCGTGATCGGGCAGACGGCGGATGGCGCACGGCAGGCATTCAACGCGTTGTCTGGCGAGATCTATGCCTCGACGCAGGGCGTGCTCGTCGATCAGGCGCGGTTCGCGCGCCGGTCCATCCTCGACCGGCTGCTGCAGTCGTCCTATGCGCAGGGTTCAGGTGGGCAGCAGGTGGCGCTCGGCGCCGGCGGACCGACGACGTTCGCCCTTGCCGCTGCGCCGCTGGACGGCCGCATGGCGCTCGGCATGGGTGACGGCAGCGGATCGTATGCGCCCGCCTCCGCGGTTCCGGCCTACGGCGACGGCCTGGTGTTCTGGACGCAAGGCTTCGGTTCGTGGGGCAGCTACGACGGCAACGGCAATGCGGCGACGGTCGACCGCAGCCTCGGCGGCTTCGTCTCCGGCGTCGACACGGACCTCGGCGGCAACTGGCGGGCGGGCGCCGCCCTCGGCTACACGCGCTCCGATCTCGCCCTCGCCGCGCGCCGCTCTTCCTCCGATGTCGATAGCTATATGCTCGCCGCCTATGCCGGCGGCCCGGTCGGCTCGTTCGCGCTACGTGCCGGCGGCACCTGGTCGTGGAACGATATCGAGGCGCGGCGCGCGGTGGTGTTCCCGGGCTTCGCATCGCTGCAGGAGGCCAGCTACGACGGCGACGTCGGCCAGCTCTTCGCCGAGCTGGCGCATCCGTTCCGCTCGGGCAGCACCGCCGTTGAGCCGTTCGCGGGGCTCGCCTGGGTGCACCTCAGCACCGACGGCTTCACGGAGACGGGTGGCGCCGCCGCGCTTGCCGTGCGGGGCAGCAACCAGGATGTGGGCTATTCCACGCTCGGTCTGCGCGCGGCGACGACGGTATCGCTCGGCAGCATGCTGGTGACGCCGCGGGCTTCCGCGGCCTGGCAATACGCGTTCGGCGATACGACGCCCGACCTGGCGCTGGCCTTCGCCAGCTCCGGCGCCGGCTTCGGCATCCTCGGCGTGCCCCTGGCGCGCTCAAGTGCGTTGCTGGAAGCCGGCCTCGACCTGCAGCTCAGCGATGACGCCCGCCTCGGCGTGTCCTACGTCGGCCAGCTCGCCGGAGACCTCATCGACAACGGCGTACAGGGCACCGTGCTCGTCCGCTTCTGAGGAAAGAAAAAGGGCGCCGATTTTCGGCGCCCGATGTGTTCTGTCCGTTGCTGGCAGTGATCGTCAGCTGAGCTCGCGGATCTTGAATTTGAGACCGCCCTTCGGCGTCAGCGTCACGGTGGCGTTGATGCCCGCCGGATCGTTGCCGACATACTCGGGGCGGAAACGGCGCAGCAGCAGCGAGAGGGCGAGCGTGTTCTCGACCTGGCTCATCGCGCCGCCGATGCACGAACGCTTGCCGCCGCCGAACGGCAGGTAGGAATACTTCACCTGCTTCTTGGCAGCGCCCGCCATCCAGCGCTCGGGGCGGAACTCCTCCGGGGCGTCCCAGAAGCGCGGGTTATGGTGCGCGCCATAGGCGAACAGCACCACGCGGTCGCCGGGGCGAATCTCCTTGCCGCCGATCACGTCGTGCTCGTTCGCGACGCGGATGAGACCCCAGATTGGCGGATAGACCCGCATCGTCTCCTGAATGACGGCGCGCGTGTAGGCGAGGGCCGAATAGTCGGCCGCGGTCGGCTCGCGGTCGCCGTAGACGGCCTCGCCTTCCTTGCGGATGCGCTCGGCGGCCTCCGGATTTCGGGCGGTTTCATAAAGAGCCCAGGCCAGTGTGAGCGCGGTGGTCTCGGTGCCGGCCCACAGATACTGCTTCAGCTCGTCGACGGCCTGCTGGGCGTCGAACTCCGGCATGTCCGGATCGGCGACCGCCGCCTGGATCATCTTGAGGAGCGTACGCTCGCGCTCCTCGCGCGGATCGGCGCTGAGGACGGCGGGGGGCACGCTCGCCCACACTTCCATGGCCTTTGCCGCATCTTCCCCGGTGATCTCGAAGATCTCGCCGGCCTGCTTCTTGAGGCGGATCTCCTTGTGATTCATCACGTCGGTGTAGGTCTTCACGCACTTGAAGACGAAGTGCGGATTGAAGGGCATGTCGCGGTCGAACAGCGCCTTGCAGATCATGTCCGCGGCCAGCGTCCACGTCTGCTCGACCATCTCGATCGTTTCGCCCGACTTCGCCACCTTGGACCACATGTCCATCTTGGTGCGGATGGCCGCCAGGAAGTACGGGATGTACTCCGCGAACATATCGGGGTGGAACGCGGGCTGCTGCGGCATGCGGATCTTCTGCCAGAGCACGCCGTCGTTCGTGATCATCGACTTGCCGAAGATCGGCTTCAGGCCGTCGAAATATTTTATGTAGGCATCAACTTTTGTCACAAGCACATGCTTGAAGTGCTCGGGCTCCGACAACAGCACGATGCGCTGGTTGGCGAGGTTGATGGGGATGACCGGGCCGTAGCGCTCCGCCATCTCCATGAGCAGATGCATGGGGTTTTCGCGCCCGCCCTTCAGCAGGGGGGTCAGCTTGAACCAGATGCTCGATTCCTCGCCGAGCCCTTGAGCGTGAGCTGGCGCCTCCACATCCGTGCTGGGTGTGGGCTGTTTTGCCGTTGCGGTCATGACGTCTCTCCCGGCGAGAAGGCCGTTCAAACGCACTTCTATGCCTAATCCAGCCAACGGGTTGTAAACTGGGCTGCGGAACGGACCCGCATGGACATCCTGCTCGGACGAGCAGACCTCCCCCCAAGGCTGCCGAATGACTAGCACTCGCTACGCGCAAGTGTCCATGCGACCACGCGTTTCCGCTTCACTTTGGCACCGCGGCGCTGATCTGGAGCAACGGCCGGAGCGTCACTTTAGAGGTGGCCAATACAACGGTTTTGCTTGGTTAACCGGGACTTGCACGATTTTGACCCGCTCGCCGTCGATGGCTGCCTTGCCCGAGGCGAGGAGGGAAAGTGCATGAGGATAGAGAAGGTGCTCGGCCTCCAGCACACGCGCGGCGAGCAATTCCGGCGTGTCGCCGCACAGAACGGGAACGGCGGCCTGGGCGATGATCGGCCCGGCATCGAGCTCCGGGCGAACGATATGCACCGTGCAGCCGGCGAGCTTGACCCCCGCGGCGAGGGCCCGCGCATGCGTATCGAGCCCCTTGAATGAGGGCAGCAGCGAGGGGTGGATGTTCAGCATCCGGTCGCGCCAGCGCTCCACGAAGCCGGCTGTCATCTTCCGCATGAAGCCCGCGCAAGCGACGATCTCGACGCCCGCAGCATGCAGCGCTGCATCGAGCTGCTCTTCGAAGGCTTCCCGCGTGGCGAATGCTTTGTGGTCGATGGCCTGTGTCGCGATGCCCGCCGCTGCAGCGCGCGCAAGTCCCTCCGCCGCGGGGCGATTGGAGAGCACGCAGACGATCTCGGCGGGATAGTCGGGCTCGCGCGCGGCGGAGATGAGCGATGCCATGTTGGAGCCCCGCCCGGAGATGAGAATGCCGATTCGCTTTTTCGCTGCCATGGCGTTCCCTTAGAGTGCTTCCGGAAAAGTGGGAACCGGTTTTCCGATAAGAAGCACGACCAAGAGTGAGTGCTTCCGGAAAAGTGGGAACCGGTTTTCCGATAAGAAGCACGACCAAACATCAGCTAGAGCCGTTCTGCGTTTCTACCTAAACCGGAACAGCGCAGCGCATCCGCTGCAAAGGGATTTGCATTCTCCGGCGGCAAAGCTCGGTGGCCGCATGCGGCAAATTTGGTTAAGGTTCGCGCATCATCGGCATCACAGCACACGGAGGCGACGACCATGTCCGGATGCACCGATCCTCGACACGCCCATCACGAGCATCAGCACGGGCCCGGCTGCGGACACACCGCCGTCCGCCACGGCGATCACGTCGATTACCTGCACGATGGGCACTTGCACCATCCCCACGGTGACCACGTGCATGAGCACGTGATCGAAGTGTCCGATCGCAACCCCGATCGCTGCACGCCCGAGCACCGCTGCGCCGGCCATGAGCCAGGGCACGTGCATGGTCCGGGCTGCGGACACGAAGCGGTGCCGCACGGCGACCACATCGACTATCTCGTCGACGGCCACCTGCACCATCCGCACGGCGACCATTGCGACGACCACGGCCCCCTGGAAAAGGCCTGAGGCGCACAATCTATCGCGGTCCAGTGGATTCCATGCGGGCGCCCGTGAAGGCGCGCGACGCGCTGTGCGCGTGAATGAAGGGCAGCGGCGTCGCTGCCCTGGACAGGCGGTTATGCGTAGCTGAGCGCGCCAGTGTACTGCACGGCCCAGGCATTGCCGCGGCCCTTCGCTTCGGAGCGCTCTCCGCCCGGCGGCACGATCTCGCCGATGACGTACGGCGCCTCGCCCGCCTCCTGCAGCGCGCGAAGAACCGCATCGGTCTCGCCCGCCGCGACGACGAGCACCATGCCGATGCCGCAGTTGAACGTCTTCAGCATCTCGGCGTCCGAGAGGCGTCCCGTTTCCGCCAGCCACCCGAACACCGGCACGGCTGGAATGGCCGACAGATCGATGCGCGCGGCGACGCTTTCCGGCAGCACGCGCGGCACGTTTTCCGAAAGGCCCCCGCCCGTGATGTGCGCGAGGGCCTTCACTGCGCCTTCCGTGCCGCCCGTCGCTTCGATGGCGGCGAGCACCGGCTTCACGTAGATCCGCGTCGGCGCGAGCAATTCCGTGGCGAGGCTGCTGGACGGCGCGAACGGGGCCGGCGCATCCCAGCTGAGGCCACTTTCCTTGACGAGCCGGCGCACCAGCGAATAGCCGTTGGAGTGCACCCCCGAGGAGGTGAGCCCGATCAGCACGTCGCCGACGGCAATGTCGCTCCGCGGCAGCAATTGGCCGCGCTCTGCCGCGCCGACGGCAAATCCGGCGAGATCATAGTCGCCCGCCTGATACATGCCCGGCATCTCGGCCGTCTCGCCGCCGATGAGCGCGCAGCCGGCTTGCTTGCACCCCTCCGCGATGCCCGCCACGACGGCGCTGGCCGTTTCGACATCGAGCTTCCCGCACGCGAAATAGTCGAGGAAAAACAACGGCTCTGCGCCCTGCACGACAAGGTCGTTGACGCACATGGCGACGAGGTCGATGCCGATCGTGGCATGCCGCCCCGTGTCGATGGCGATCTTGAGCTTGGTGCCGACGCCGTCCGTGGCCGAAACCAGCACGGGGTCGCGAAAACCCGCCCCCTTGAGGTCGAATAGCCCGCCGAAACCGCCGAGGTCCGTGTCCGACCCGGCGCGCCGGGTCGCCCGGGCGAGCGGCTTGATCAGCTCGACCAGCCGGTTTCCCGCGTCGATGTCGACGCCGGCGTCGCGATAGGTGATGGCCGGGTTGCGTTCCCGATCAGGCTCTGTCATGTGACCTTGGAACCCAACTTCTGCCTGTTTGCCTGCGAAAGATGCCGCGTCCCTAGCAGCTTCTGCGGGTCATGGGCAACTCGCGGCATATCGAACCCTCGGCGAATACCGGGGAAACCGAGGAGGAGAAGTGCGTGCGGCCGGTTCGACGCGACTTTGTTAGCGTTTTTCTAATGCTTGCGCTTCTGGCCTCCGGCGTCGTCACCGCCGCCGCCGACGACGAGGTATTCACCGTCGGTAACTATCCGGTGGACGCGCAGGACGCCAACGCCGTCGCCGCCAAGCGCAAGGCTATGGCGGACGGCCAGGAGGCAGCGTTTCGCTCGCTTCTGAAGCGTCTCGTGCCGGTCACCAGATATGAGCGCCTGAAGCGGCTTTCGAGCCTCAAAGCATCCGACTTCCTCGAGGGCGTGTCGGTGCGTTCCGAGCGCAACTCCACCACGCGCTATATCGCCAGCCTCGACTTCTCCTTCCGGCCCGACACCGTGCGCACCGTCCTGCAGCGGGAGGGGATCGCCTTCGTCGAGGATCAGGCCCGCGAGATCATGGTCGTGCCGGTCGTCCGCAATACCGATGGATCGGTCGATGGCGGAGCCGCTTCCCGCGCCTGGACCGACGCCTGGAAGAGCCTCGACCTCGACCATTCGCTGACGCCGTTCACGCTTGAGGCGCTCAAGCCTGCGATTACGCCCGACGCGCTGAAGAAGGCCGTCGACGGCAGCGGAGGAGCCGAGCGTGTCATCGCGGGTGCATACGGCTCGCCCTATGTCCTCCTCGCCATCGCCGATCCCGACCCGGCCGCGAAGCGGCTGGTGGTGACGTTATCGGGTATCGACGCTGTCGGCGGCGTTGGCCTGAAGCGCAGCTACCGCATCTATGACGGCGACACCGCCTATGCGATGGAGCTCGCCGCCGTCGTCGGGCTCGGTGTGTTGGAGGGGCGCTGGAAGGCGAAGAAAATCCCGCCGGTCGCCGGGTCGAACTATGCGCCGGCCTATGCCACCACGTCGTCCGGCCTTGGAACGCAGATCTCGATGCGCGCCCATTACAACAGCCTCGCCGAATGGAGCGAAATGCGCCGCCAGCTCCTCAACCTGCCCGGCGTCGAGGATCTCCATATCGATGCAGAATCCGCCAGGGGGGCAGATCTGAGCCTGAGCTTCCCGGGCGGCGCCCCCGAGCTTGCCTCGGCGCTTTCGGCGCGCGGTCTTTCCCTCGAGAACGGCCCCGATCGCCTCATCCTCCGCTCATCATTTTAGGCGCAAGATCGCGGGCAAGCGGCTAAGCAAAGCCAAGATGGCCGCATGCCGCGAGCCGGCCAGACAGGTAACGACGAGTAACGGCGAGCTGCCCGGCACCGGCGGCCCGGCGAGGAGTAGGGACCCACGTGGAGCGGTTGAACCTTCCTAACCTGATTACGCTGTTGCGGGTGATCCTGGTCCCCGTTGTTTTCTGGCTGCTCATCACCGACCAGACCCAGCTCGCTTTTGTGCTTTTCATCGTCGCGGGCATCTCCGACGCGGTAGACGGGTATCTCGCGAAAACTTTCGGCTGGCAGACGGAGCTCGGCGCCTATCTCGATCCGTTGGCCGACAAGCTGCTGATCGTAAGCATTTTTCTCGCCCTCGGCGTCGATGGAAAGCTGCCCCTGTGGCTAGTGGTGGCCGTGGTCTCGCGCGACATCCTCATCGTCATCGCGGTCATCCTGTCGTGGCTGCTGAGCAACCCGGTGCGTATCCATCCGCTCATCGTGTCGAAGGCCAACACCGTGGCGCAGATCGTCCTCGCCGGCACCGTCCTTGCGGACGAGGGCTTCGGCCTTGGGCTCGGCTGGGCGCGTTTCGTCCTCGTCTGGCTGACGGGCGCGCTCACCGTCGCATCCCTGGCTGCCTATTTGCACAGTTGGCTGTTACACATGTCCGGGTATGAATCGCCGGGCGGGCGCCACTGAGCCGACGTAGCATCGTCCGTGCGTAGCAACGATGGCCGGGGGCCCAAACGATGCGCGTCGAACGTCAGGTTCTGTTCTGGCTGACAGCCGCGATCGTGCTCGTGCTGCTGGTCGCATTGCTGCGCGGCATCATCCTGCCCTTCGTCGCCGGCATCGTCATCGCCTACTTTCTCAATCCAGCCGCCGACCGTCTCACCAATTGGGGCCTGCCGCGCGGGCTCGCAGCGGTGCTCATCGTCGCGGCGTTCGGCAGTCTCATCACCTTGGCGCTGATTTTCCTCGTGCCGCTACTCGTCAACCAGGCGCAGCAGTTCGCCGTCGCGCTTCCCGACGAGATCGCCCGCCTGCGCGCCCTCATCGACAACTGGGCCCGCGAGCAGTTCGGTGCGCACTACCCGGATTTCGAAGCCGGCGTCGACCGCACCGCCGGGGCGCTCGGCGACAACATATCGAGCTTCGCCGGCTTCATCGCGGGCTCGCTGTGGAGCCAGGGCCGCGCGCTGTTCGATTTCCTGTCACTCCTGCTCGTGACGCCGCTCGTCGTGTTCTACGTGCTGATCGACTGGCACCCGATGCTGGCCAAGATCGATTCCTGGCTGCCGCGTGCGCATGCGCCGACCATCCGCCGCCTCGCCAGCGAGGTGAACGACGCCGTCTCCGCCTTCATCCGCGGCCAGGGAACGGTGTGCCTCGTCCTCGCCCTCTACTATGCGGTGGCCCTGGCGACGATGGGATTGCGCTATGGGCTGCTCGTTGGCCTCGCGACGGGGCTCATGAGCTTCGTGCCCTTCGTCGGCTGGGCCCTCGGCCTCATCACGGCGACGACGATTGCGGTGGTGCAGTTCTGGCCGGATATGATGCCTATCCTCACCGTGGTCGCCATCTTCGGCGTGGCGCAGGTGCTGGACGCCGGCTTCCTGTCGCCGAACATCGTCGGGTCGAAAATCGGCTTGCACCCCGTGTGGCTGATCTTTGCGCTCTTCGTGTTCAGCTATCTGTTCGGTTTCGTCGGTGTGCTGGTGGCCGTGCCCATCGCCGCGGCGATCGGCGTTCTCGTGCGCTTCGCGCTGAAGATCTATCTCGCAAGTCCCGTCTACAGTGGCATCGAGCCAGGCGCGGGTGCGGGTGCGCGGTCGCCGGCGGCGCCAGTATCTGCACAGCCAGTAGCTGCACAGCCAGTATCTGCACAGCCCGTTATGTCGACGAAACCAGTTTCGCCGTAATCATCCGCAATCACACGCCGGCATGACCATCGCCTCTCCGCATCAGCTCGTTCTCGATCTCGCCCACCGCCAGGCGTTGGGGGCCGAGGATTTTCTTGTCAGCCGTTCCAACGACGCCGCCGTCGAGATGATCGACCGCTGGCCCGATTGGCCGCATCCCGCTTCGATCGTCGTCGGACCGCAGGGGGCGGGCAAGAGCCATCTCGCCAACGTGTGGCGGCTGCGCTCCGGCGCTTCGGTCATCACCGCCGCTGCACTCGATGACGCCGCCGTCGCGGCGCTCGCCGATGGCGGAGCGATCGTGGTGGAAGACCTCGACCGCGGGATCGCCGATGAGAAAGCGCTGTTCCACCTCTTGAACCGCGCCCGCGAGAGCAAGCTCGCGGTGCTCGTCACATCGCGCATGCCTCCCGGCGAGCAGGAGTTTCGCGTGCCGGATCTGCGCTCGCGTCTGCGCGCGATGCCGATGGCCGAGCTGCAGCCGCCCGACGAGGCGTTGCTGAAAGCGGTTCTTGTGAAGCTGTTCGCCGATCGCCAGCTCAATGTCGAGCCGTCCGTTATCGATTACCTCAGCCTGCGTATGGAACGCTCGATGGCGGCCGCCAGCCAGATTGTCGCGGCGGCGGATCGACTGGCGTTGTCGAAACACCGTAAGGTAACGCGGCCGTTGGTCGCTGAGGTGCTCGCGAGCCTCGAAGAGACCCGTGAATAATTAGGTTTCGCACGGGCTTCGTGTCTTACATGTCATATTTGTGACCTACGGTATCGCCGCCCGGTGGGCGGGTTGGCGGTCGGGGATGGCGAGATGGCGAGTGCGAGGAACAAGGTGCCGGAGAAGGCAGTCGTAAGAAACGAAGCGGTCACGCCGCCGCCCGAGGGGCCGGACCGCTTCTATAATCGCGAGCTGTCCTGGCTTCAGTTCAACCGCCGTGTGCTGGAGGAAGCGCAAAACGAGCGCCACCCGCTGCTGGAGCGCCTGCGCTTTCTTTCGATCTCCGCATCAAATCTCGACGAATTTTACATGGTGCGCGTTGCCGGCATTTATGGCCAGGTCGCCGCGCGCGTGCAGACCCTTTCGCAGGACGGCCTGACGCCGTCGCAGCAGCTGCGCACCATCAACCGCTTCGCCGCCGGTCTCGTCGCCGACAAGCAGGCATGCTGGCGCGCACTGAAAGAGGAGATGGCTCAGGCGGGTATTCAGATTTTGGGTCCCGACGATCTGAAGCCCAGCGACAGGGGTTGGCTGCAACGCCTCTTCCTCACGCACATGTTCCCGATCCTCACGCCGATCGCGGTGGATCCTGCGCACCCGTTCCCGTTCATCCTCAACAGAGGCCTCACCGTCGCCGTCGAGATGCAGCGCGAGAGCGATCAAAAGGCGATGAACGGGCTCATTCCCATTCCGGGCCAGCTCGAGCGCTTCATCCGCCTCGGCGCGCACGATCCCGAGGACAAGGAGCTGCGCTTCATCCGCCTCGAGACGCTGATCGGCCTTTTCATCTCCGAGCTGTTCCCCGGCTTCCTGATCAAAAGCCAGGGTGCGTTCCGCGTGCTGCGTGACAGCGACATCGAGATCCAGGAAGAAGCCGAGGATCTGGTGCGCTCGTTCGAATCGGCGCTGAAGCGCCGCCGCCGCGGCCACGTCATCCGCCTCGAGCTCGAAGCGTCGATGCCGAACCGGCTAAAGAAGTTCGTCATCGAGGAGCTGGAGGTCGGTGAAGATTCCGTCTTCATAAAGGACGGCCTGCTCGCGCTCGCCGATACTGCGCAGCTCATCGTGTCCGACCGCCCCGATCTGCTGTTCAAGCCCTTCAACAGCCGCTTTCCCGAGCGCATCCGCGAGTTCAACGGCGATTGCTTCGCCGCCATCCGCAAGAAGGATCTCGTCGTCCACCACCCGTACGAATCCTTCGACGTTGTGGTGCAGTTCCTGCGCCAGGCGGTGGCCGATCCGAACGTCATGGCCATCAAGTGGACGCTCTACCGCACCTCGCGCGACAGCCCCATCGTGCAGGCGCTCAAGGAGGCGGTCGAGGCCGGCAAGTCCGTCACCGCCGTAGTGGAGCTGAAGGCGCGCTTCGATGAAGCCGCCAACATCCGCTGGGCGCGCGATCTGGAAAACGCCGGCGTGCATGTGGTGTATGGCTTCATCGAGCTGAAGACGCACGCCAAGCTAGGCATGATCGTGCGCCGCGAAGGCACCGAGCTGACGAGCTACTGCCACATCGGCACTGGCAACTATCACCCGCAGACCGCGCGCGTTTACACCGACCTGTCGCTCTTCACGACCGACCCCGCGATCGCGCGCGACGTGACGCGCATCCTGAACTTCGTCACCGGCTACGGTGAGCCCGCCGAGCTCGAAGCCATGGCCGCGAGCCCGCATGGCATCCGTCATCGAATCGTTGCGCACATCCGCGAAGAGATCGAGCACGCCAAGGCGGGACGTCCCGCCGCGATCTGGATGAAAATGAACGCGCTCGTCGACAGCCAGATCATCACGACGCTCTATGAGGCGAGCCAGGCCGGCGTCGAGATCGACCTCGTCGTGCGCGGCGTATGCTGCCTCAGGCCGGGAATCCCTGGCCTATCGGAAAATATTCGCGTCAAGAGCATCGTGGGCCGTTTCCTCGAGCACGCACGCATTTACTGTTTTGGGCGCGGTCAGGGGTTGCCATCCCCGAAGGCTGCCGTCTACATCAGCTCCGCCGACATGATGCCGCGTAATCTCGATCGTCGCGTCGAGGCGATGGTGCCGATCATGAACCCTACCGTGCACGAGCAGGTGCTCGATCAGATCATGGTCGCCAACCTCAAGGACAACCAGCAGAGCTGGAGCATAAAGCCGGACGGCTCATCGGAGCGCATTCATCCGGCGAAGGGAGAGGAAGCCTTCAACGCCCATCAGTACTTCCTCACCAACCCGTCGCTTTCGGGTCGAGGACAGGCGCTCAAGGAGAACTTCCCGCCCCGCTTCAGCTTGCTCACCAAAGACTGACGTCACAATAGAGGCCGCACTTGACGAGCTTGGAGCGACTGTTCGGCGAACATGGCCGAGCTCACGAGCTGGAGCCCATCGGCGTCGTCGATATCGGGTCCAACTCCGTACGTCTCGTCGTGTACGAGGGCGCCATTCGCGCGCCGACACCTCTCTTCAACGAGAAGGTGCTGTGCGGCCTCGGTCGCGACATCGCTTCGACGGGGCATCTGGGCAAGGAAGCGGTCGAGCGTTCGCTTGCGGCGCTGTCGCGCTTCCGGGCGATCACGCGGATCCTCGGCGTGAAAAATCTGCACGCATTCGCAACCGCGGCGGTGCGTGAGGCCGAGGACGGCAAGGAGTTCATCGCCCGCGCTGAAAAGGCGCTCGGCATACCCGTCGAGGTGATCTCCGGCGAGCGTGAGGCCCGGTTGGTCGCCCAGGGCATCATGATGGGCTTCGTCGAGCCCGACGGCGTTGCGGGTGACCTTGGCGGCGGCAGCCTGGAGCTGATCGACATCGCCCCCGGCGAAATGAAGCACGCGATCACGCTCCCCGTCGGTGGACTTCGCCTCATCGGCGCCACCGGCAACAAGATCGAGAAAGCCCAGCAGCCCATCGACGAGGCGGTCGCCCGGGTGCCCTGGCTCGCCGAAGGCGCCGGACGCCCGTTCTTCGCCGTTGGTGGAACCTGGCGCGCCATCGCGCGGCTGCATATGGAGCAGATGCGCTATCCGCTGCGCGTTACGCACGGCTATGCGATCCCCACCTCCGAGACGATCGCCTTCTGCGAGTTCCTGCGGAAGACCAAGAAGCTCAACGGCCTCGCCGGCTTTGCGGAGCTTGCCAAGGCGCGCCGCGAGGTGGTGCCGTTCGGTGCGCTGGTTCTCGAGCGTCTCCTGAAGGCGCTCAATCCCAGCCAGGTCGTCTTCTCGGTTTTTGGCGTGCGCGAAGGGCTCATCTATTCGCTGCTGCCCCCGCACGAGCGCAGCAAAGACCCGTTGCTTTCGTTCTGCGCCGAGTACGCCAGCGTGCGTTCCCGCTCGGTCGAGCACGCCTGGGAGCTGTGCAAGTGGACCGATCCGATCTTCGAGCCGCCGGGCCCCAAGGAAACCCCGGAAGAGCGGCGCATGCGCTTCGCCGCCTGCCTCGTCTCCGACATCGGCTGGCGTGAGCACCCCGACTACCGGGGCGAGCAGAGCCTCAACCTGCTTGCCCATGCCGGGCTCGCGGGCATCGACCACCCCGGCCGTGTCTTCATGGCCCTCGCCATCTTCTATCGCCATGCCGGCGCCAGCCAGGAGCAGACAGCCGAGCTGTCCGAACGTCTCAAAGGGCTCGTGTCCAAACGGGCGCTGAAACGTGCGCGCATCGTCGCCGCTGCCATCCGTACCGCCCACATGCTGTCGGTCGGTATGCCCGGCGTCATCGACGACACGCCACTTTCCTATGAGGGCGACAAGCTTGTGCTGACCATTCCGAAGGCCTATGCGGGGCTGGACGGCGAACGCCTGCGCCGCCGCTTCGAGGTATTGGCCCAGCTCGTCGAGAAACAACCCGAAATCCGCATCGGTCGATGATGAGCGACGGCGGGCGTTTCTAGAGGCGCGGCCGAATCTCCCGTTCACGAGACACAAAAAGTGTGTGCAAATCCTCCCCCTGCGGCACGCAAACGTCCCTCCACAGTCCCGCACGCCGAAGTGGGTAGCCGTTGTGGGTGGCCTGCGGCCGCCTTATTTCCTGATAAACTGCGCCGGGCTGGCCTGAGGGGGTCGGCGTTGGGGTTAGGACGCTAACGCAATGGCCGATGATCCGTACGCCGTCCTCGGCGTCACCAGGAACGCCTCCGATGAAGACGTGCGCCGGGCCTTCCGCAAGCTCGCCAAGGAGCTGCATCCCGATATTTCCAAGGGCACCGAGGAACGCTTCAAGAAGGTGACCTCGGCCTACGAGATCCTCGGCGATCCTCAGAAGCGCAGCGCCTTCGACCGCGGCGAGATCGACGGCCGCGGCGAGCCTCGCCACAATGGTTTCCGCCACTATGCCCGCGGTGCCCGCGCCAATGCGGGTGCGGGCGGCGCCGGTTTCGAGGAGTTCGGCTTCGGCGATATCTTCTCCGATATTTTCGGCGCCTCCACGCGCGCCGGACCGCGGACGAACTTCACCGCCAAGGGCCAGGACGTGCGCTACACGCTCGAGGTCGATTTCCTCGAAGCCGCCGTGGGCGTGACGAAGCGCGTAACCCTGCCCGCGGGCGGCACCCTCGATCTCAACGTTCCGGCCGGCGTTTCGGATGGCCAGGTGCTCCGTCTCAAGGGCAAGGGTCAGCGCGGTGCCGGCGGCGCGGAGCCGGGCGACGCCCTCGTCGAGATCCGCGTTCGCCCCCATCCGTACTTCCGGCGCGAGGACGACGACATTCTCCTGGAAGTGCCGATCACGATCGACGAGGCGGTGCTCGGCGCAAAGGTGGAAGTGCCGACCGTTACGGGACGTGTGCAGCTCACGGTGCCGAAAGGCACGAGTTCGGGGCGCGTGTTCCGTCTCAAAGGAAAGGGCGTCAAGAGCGCCGGGCGCGCGGAGGCAGGCGATCAGCTCGTGACGGTGCGCCTCGTGCTGCCCGAGAAGATCGACGACACGCTCGCCTACTTCTTCTCCGAGTGGCGCCAGAAGAACAGCTACGATCCCGGCCGCAAATAACCCGCGCACCACCGCCTCGCGCACGCTCGGCGTTGCCGAAGCGACGCTGAGCCTTCATCCCGATGCACGCGCATCGGTGGCTCGGACGGCGTATTCTGGACGAGCTGCGGTGCGACGGCTGCGGCTTTACTGTGCGGCTTCGCGGCTCGGCTTCACCGTCGCGATGGGCACCACCTCGCTGCCCGAGAGCGTCAGTGCGATCTCGCCGCGCTTGAGGCGCAGGGCATCCTCGCCGAAGAGACGCCGCCGCCAGCCCTTGAGCGCAGGGATATCCGGCTCCGCCTCGGTGGCGATACGCTCCAGATCCTCCGACCCGGCGATCAATTTCGGCGCCACGCGATGGCGCGCGGCAGAAGCCTTCAGCAGCACCCGCAACAGCTCGATGAGCGCGGTGCTCTCCGCTGAAAGCTGTGCGCCCCGCGCGATGGGCGGCACGCTTTTGACATCGCGGGCCAGGCCGAGCTTCACCGCCTCGATGATGTCCCGCGCGCGCGCCGAACGGGAGAACCCTTCGCTGAGCGTGCGCAGCTGGCTGAGCTGCTCCGCCGACGTCGGCGCCTGATTGGCGATGTCGTACAGCGCCTCGTCGCGCAGCACCCGCGAGCGCGGCACGTCCTGCGATTGCGCCATCCGCTCGCGCCAAGCCGCGAGCTCCATCAGCACCGCGAGCGCCTTGCGGTTCTTCACGCGCAGTTTGAGCCGCTGCCAGGCTTCCTCGGGATGCGATGCGTAGGTCTTCGGATCCGTGAGGACGGCCATCTCCTCGTTGAGCCAGTCGGCGCGGCCGGCCCGGTCGATGTCGGCCTTGAGATGGAGGTAGACGTCGCGCAGGTGCGTCACGTCGCCGAGCGCATATTCGAGCTGCTTTTCCGACAGCGGCCGCCGGCTCCAGTCGGTGAAGCGCGATGACTTGTCGATATCGACGCCGGTTACGTTCTTGACGAGGTTGACGTACGAGACGCTCTCGCCGAAGCCGCACACCATGGCCGCGACCTGCGTATCGAAAACGGGGCGCGGGACGAGGCCAGCGCGCGCGTAGACGATCTCGATGTCCTGCCGGGCGGCGTGGAAGACCTTGGTGACCCGGTCGTTGCCCATCAGCTCCCAGAACGGCGCGAGGTCGATGCCTGCCGCCATCGGGTCGATGATCATCGCTTCCCCGGGGGAAGCGATCTGGATGAGGCACAGCTGCGGCCAGAACGTCGATTCGCGCAGGAACTCGGTATCGACCGTAACGAAATCGCTGGCCGAAAGACGCCCTATGGCTTGGGTGAGGTCTTGAGAAGAGGTGACGATACGCATGTGAGGCGGATATAGCGCATAGAATGGAATTTGTCGCGGGGGTGATGCCGGGAAAATCGGGCCGAGGCGCGCTCCAATGGCCGCACCTGGCGCAGATTCCGCAGCGCGAAGGGAGGTCAGCGCATCCCGCAGCGCACTCGCGGCAATCGTGCCGACGACGCCGGTGCGCCGGCAATCCGCGGGCTGCGCCTACAATTCGATCGAGAAGCCGCCGCAGAAGCTCTCGACGGACCATCCGTGTGCCGGTTCAGTTGCCGTCGAACGCGTGCGTGTGAAGGCGCGTATCGAACGCACGGTTTTCCAATTTGAAAATCGGTTCGAAGCGACGCGGCGCTACGCCCAATTCTCCCGCATTCGTCCTGTTTTGATGCGTTTTTTGGTGTGAGCTTAGTTATTTAGAGCACTGAATTTTAAGCAAAATAGCTTCAATTTACTTGGGTCTTTTCAGCGCGCCTTAGCCAGCCGTTCAGCCCGAGGACCCCGTCATGCGTATGCTGCGTCCGCTTTTCCCGTTACTCCTGGCGCCCTTAGCCATCCCGGCATTGGCCGCCGAAACCTCCACGTGTTCCAACGCCGTCGACAGTGTTCGCTGCCTCATCGACGAGGCGGAGTTCACGCTCGCGCGCAATGCCGAGATCGACGCTTCGATGGCACGCATTGCCGCTCAGCGCGCCCGCGCGCTGGCCTTCAGCGTCACCCATTGCAAATCCGATTCCTCCAGCGCGCCCCGCTGCCTCGCCGAGCGCGACAACCTGCTGGCCGCGCGCCAGAACGCGCTCGCCGATGCATCGATGGCCCTTGTGGTGAAGCTCCGCATCGAGGCCGCCGCTGCCCGCAAGGTCGCGGAGGCTACCGAGCGCCGTCAGTTCGAAACCGCGCAGAATAAGTACATCGACGCTTCCATGGCCGCCGCCGAAGCCGAGCGGGCGCGCCGCTTTGTAGCCAGCCAGAACGCCCTTGCCCGCGCCTCGATGGATCGAGTCCTGGAGGAGCGGCGCCGCCAGGTCGCGATCCTCAATGCCCCTTGCGGGCTGGACGACACGCGCAGCAAGTGCATTGCCGAGCGTGAGCTTCACGCAGCCACGTATCAGAACCGGCTCGCCGCCGAATCCATGCAGCGCGTGAAGGCTGAGCGCGAGCGCGCCTTTGCCGCCGCGCGCAACGCGGAAGCGGCCCGGTCGATGGCCGCCGTCGAGCGCGTGCGTGCCAGAGAGTGGGCCGCGATGACCTCGCACTGCGCACGGATCGGCGAGAGCCCCCGCTGCTCGGCCGAGCGCATCCACGAGCTTGCCCTCGCCGTCACGCACTGCAAAACCGGCAACGACGCGAGCCCGCGCTGCGTCGCGGAACGTGAACGCGCCTTCGCCGCCGAGCGGAATGCCGAGATCGAGCGTTCGTTGGCAGCGGTCGCCCATACGCGCGCCATGCAGTATGCCGCCGCGACGTCCCATTGCGCCAATAACGATGCCAGCCCCCGCTGCGAAGCCGAACGCGCCCGTGAGGTTGCTGCCGTCGTTCACACGTGCCGCACCGCGGGCTACTCCAGCGCCGGCTGCAACTTCGACAGCCTCAACCGCAGCGAGGTCGCCATCGCGACCACCCACTGCAAGGGCAGCACCGTGACCCCGCGCTGTGCAGCCGAGCTCGAGAACGATTTCGCCCAGGCCCGCAACGCCGAAGCGACCCGCTCGATGGCTGCCGTCGCCCGCGAGCGTGCCGCCCAGACCATCGCCCACGGCGCCTATACCGCTCCTGGCGCCGAGCACAACATCCCGCTGGAGACCGGTGCTATCGCCGTCCCGGCTATGCCGACCCGGCCAGCCCCAGCGGCGATTGACGGCGGCCTGCGCCGGGACATCTCCACCGAGCCGTGCCGTATGACGGGCAAGCCGTTCGGCCCGCTCTATTTCGCCAACAGCGTCGAGGTCGATGCCGAGATGCAGCCTGAGCTCGATCGTCTCTCCATCCTTGCGCAGTCCTGCCCCGGCATGCGCATCGAGGTGCACGGATTTTCCGATCGCACCGGCTCGAGCTTCACCAACCGCGCCATGGCCCAGGCCCGCGCCCAGGCGATTGCCGACTACCTCATCGCCACCGGCCTTGCGCCCAACCGCGTCGCCGCCATCGGCCGTGGCGCTGCGGGTGCGGTGCTGCCTTACTCCAAGGGCATCGCTCACGCCGACGACCGTCGCGTCGAATTCGTGATCAAGGATCCGGCCATGGACGCTGTCGCCCGCCGTGTGATGTGGGAGCTGGCCGACCTGCTCGACCCCACCTACATCCCCTCGGTTGCTGGCCTCAGCCTCAGCCCCTGACGGATTGGCGCGCGTTTTCCCGGGCTTCAGAGAGGGCTCCCGCACCGCGGGGGCCCTTTTCGCGCTTCGCGATGCCCGTTTTATGGGCTGCGGCAAAGCGGGCAGGCCCGCAACGGCCCCCACGTTGTTGAAAATGCCTAGATCGCATGGACAACTACCCTTTCGGCGGCCACACCATCACCCGTGGCCGAACAGGATGAGCAACTCGGGGCAGGCGGGCGAATGCACGCTGGTGAGATCGTGCTGGAAACGCACGGCGTGTCGCCGGAGCGCGACCACCAGCCTTGGCTGCAACCGCAGCGCGACCGCGCCTTCTGGATGGGTCTCGCCGCCGCCTTCCTCGTGCACGTTGCTTTGGTTGTCGGCATCAGCAGCGCACGCGAGCGCACGGTTGGCACCCCCGATGGCGCGGCCGATGCCATCGCGGTCGAGATCGTCGACGGCGCGACGCTGAAGGACAGCATGGCGCCGCCGACGCCGCCTGCCGCGCCACCCGGCATGGAGCAGCCGACGCCGGCGCTGCGCGGCACCCAGCCCGATCAGCCGCCGCCGCAGCCCCAGGCGGAAGCCCAGCCACCTCCGGAACCGCAGGCACAGCCCGAGCCGCCCCCGCCGACGCCGGAGGTCGCCGAGGCCCCGCCGCCCCCGCCGCAGCCCGAGCCCCAGGAAACGCCGAAGTCTTCCACCCAGGCGCTGCCCGAGCTTGCCGATGTGGCGAAGGAGGAAGCACCTCAGCCGCCGGATGCGGCGAAGACCGAAGAACCGCCGGCAAAGCCGCCGGAGGCCAAGGAGACCGAAGCGCCGAAGGTCGAGCCGAAGAAGGCCGAGGCGAAGAAAGCGCCGCCGGCGCAAAAGCAGGCGAAACAGCCGCCGAAGCGCCGCACGCAGACGTCCGCCCTCGACCTCAGCATGCCCTACGATGGCGGCTCCGCCGCTTCCGATGCGGGCAGCAGGTCCGCCGTGCAGCGGCCGCCCGGCATCACGAAGTCGGGCGAGAACGACGAGTTCGCCCGCAACGTCATCCGCGCTCTGCAGCGTACGATGCCGCAGGAGCGCGCCTACGGCCGCGTGACGGTACGCATCGTGCTTTCGGAGAACGGCTCGCGTGCCGACGTGAAGCTGCTGAAGAGCGGCGGCAACCCCGATCTCGATTTTAACGTCATGTTCGCCGCGCGCCAGACGGCGTATCCGTTCCCGCCCAAGAACGCCACGGTGCTCGATCGCACGTTCACGGTGACGTACATCTATCGCTGAGCCCGGTCTTGCGCGGCAGCTTCGCGACGTCTCTATGCGCACGCCACCCGAGTGCTTCCGGAAAAGTGGGCACCGGTTTTCCGATCAGAAGCACGGTAGGTAGAGAGTGCTTCCGGAAAAGTGGGCACCGGTTTTCCGATCAGAAGCACGGTAGGTAGAGAGTGCTTCCGGAAAAGTGGGCACCGGTTTTCCGATAAGAAGCACGGTAGGTAGAGAGTGCTTCCGGAAAAGTGGGCACCGGTTTTCCGATAAGAAGCACGATAGGTAGAAGGCACCGGTTTTTCGATCGGCAGTCTCGACTTCACACGTCCGGTGTTTATCGTCGCGCCGCGCTCAGTCTCCATCACCATCCCAGCGACGGCGGATCATCCCATGGAATTCAACCTGCCCAGTATTCTCATCGCCCTTGGACAGCTCCTCATCGGCGGTCTGTATGTCTTTGCCGGCCTCACACACTTCGGACCCGTTTCGGAAAAGATTATTCCGGTGCTCGCTGCCCGTGGCATCCCTCAGCCGCGCCTGGCGCTTTACACCGCGAGCGTTCTCGAAATTTTGGGCGGCGTCTGCCTCATGATGGGCGTCGCCGTCGTGCCGGCGGCGCTGGGTCTTGCGCTGTTCACCGTGCTCGCTTCCTACGTCATGGCCAATTTCTGGGACATGCCGGCGGGCGAAGCGCGCGAGGCGCTTCACAACGTGTGTATTTCCAATCTCGCTATCGTCGGCGGCCTTTTGCTCGCGGCTGCACAAGCACTTTAGGAGCGGAGGAATAGCCCTCGCGCCCGCGCGACGTCAGTGCACGCACGAACCTTGTCTTTCCCGCTGCGTTAGCTGCATGCGAGAGAGACAAGGAGAAAAGTTATGAATAGGGTTCTAGCAATCGCTGCCGTCGCCGCGCTTTCGGTGGCGGTGCCACACGCAATTGCCAATGCTGCCGGCGCTAAAGGCGGTACTCCCGAGGCGAACGCGCCGGGTGCGGCCTCGAACCAGGAGCCTGGCAACGCCACCTCGAACCGCACGCCGCAAAAGTATACGGCGACACCTGAAAACCAAGTCGACAGGACCAAGAGCGGCAAGACTTCGGACCGCTCCCCGGACAATAAGCATTGATGCGAACGCACGCGCATCGGGATGACTGCGCTTCGCCAAATTGCGTAGCCAGCCCGGTGTGCGATTTGCTCTTCGGCCAGCGTTGATCTTTGATCGTGGTCTCCGGGTGCATTCGCGCCGAGAACCGTCTCAATTGGCCGAAGCTGAGTGTCGTCGCGCCGGTGATGGTGTGCGATCTAGAGCGGCGTGACGCGATTGAGTTCGTCCGCCCAAAAGAGCAGCCCAAAGTAGACGATCTGCACGGCAAGCCACACGCCCGCCACCCAGTAGACGCGCCGTTGCAGCTTCCTCGCGTGCTGGCCATACCGACCGGCCGAGATGTCGCGCATGATCGGGATCGCATCGCCCACGCCGCGGAACGTTCCCGTCAGCGGCTGGCTTTTGGCCTGGCGCTGCATGAGCGCGCGTCCGCCGGGCGAGCTGCCGATGTTGCGGTGATACCAGATGCTCAGCCACAGCATCGGCACCACCATGAGCACCATGCCAGCCGTCACGTATGCGAGCCGCACGTTGGGGTCCCGCAGCTGCTCGGCAAATGCGCTCACCATCGATCAAACCTCTTCTATCGGCATAGACAGCCATTATTGCCGGGTTTGTTCCGAACGGCCACGCCTTGCCGGCAGAGGGAACGCCGGGGCGTCCGGCGCGTTATCGACCCGTGTGTAATACGGAGGACGAAAGCGATGAATTGGGATCGCGTCGAAGGCAACTGGAAGCAGTTCACCGGCAAGGTTAAGGAGCAGTGGGGTAAGCTCACTGACGACGACATCAGCCAGATCAACGGCAACCGTGAGCAGCTCGAGGGCAAGATCCAGGCGCGCTACGGGCATGCCAAGGACCAGGTGAAGCGGGACGTGGACGACTGGCTAAGCCGCTCCTAGACCGAGGCAATTTGCCCAAATATGGCGCGGCTTCGGCCGCGCTATTCTTTTTGGGCACAGGGCCGGCGGATTATTGCCCCCTGGCGGCCAAGCCCCTTGTGAGCGGTCTCGACTCGATTCCACAATGGGCACGGGCGCTTGACTGGGGGGTCAGCGATGAAAACGTTTCAAGCCACCATGCTCACCGATACGACGGTCTCGCAGGACCGGCGCCGGTTCGAGCTGACGTTCCGCGACGCCGACGGCCAGGAATATGCGATCAGCATTCCATCGGCGATCGCGGCCGACCTTGTGCCCGTGCTGGAGACGCTCGCGGCGGCACAGCCGCGGACTGGGGGCGCGGAGATGACCCGGCTGCCGAAGACGTGCGCGGTGGGCCACGCGACGGGAGAGCGCATGGTGCTGCTGCGGTTCGACGACGAAGCACCCTATGCGATCGAGCTCGAGGTCGCGCAGGCGCTCGCCGAGCAAATCCAGGAGCAGAGCTCCGAGATTACCGAAGCGCCGCGTCCTGCGCTGCATTGAGCGGCCGAAGTGAGCGCATCTCCGTTTGCCGCGCGACGCTGCCGCCGTTTCAGCGTTGTCGATGGGCATTCTTCGCGCGCTGAATGGTGGATCTGAAACTTGGCTGTAGCGATGCGCGCTGTTCCGGCTCTGGGACTATTCGGCTGGCGTCCGCTGTTGGCGCTCGCGGCGTTTTCGTCGCTTGCCGTTGCCGAGCCTTCGCCGGCGCCGGCCTGGCGCGATGATTACACCACCCGCGTCGAAGCGTTGGCGCTGCTGCAAACCCTCAACTCCGAGCTCTTGAGCAACGACAGCGCGACGTTGACGCTCGATCGCTGGTGCGCGACGCACAACCTCGCTTCCCCCGCGCGCATCGTCGCCGAGCGCGTCGAGGGCGCGGATTCCGCGGTGACGGAAGCGCAGCGCAAGCTGCTCGCTGTCGGGCCCGATGAGCCGGTCCGCTTCCGCCGCGTGCGATTGAAGTGCGGAGAGCACGTGCTCTCCGAAGCGGAGAACTGGTACGTGCCTTCGCGGCTCACGGCGGAAATGAACCGGACGCTCGACGCCACCGACACCGCGTTCGGCCGTGTGGTGAAGCCGCTGAATTTCCAGCGCCGCACGCTGTCGGCAAAGCTGCTCTGGTCGCCGCTGCCGGCAGGATGGGAGATGCGCGCGGCGAATGACAATACGCCGCTGCCCAGCGACGGCACGCTGCAAATTCCGCACGAGGTCTTGCAGCACCGCGCGGTGCTGGTGCTGCCGGACGGCACCCCAATCAGCCAGGTGACGGAGACCTACACCGGCGACGTGCTCGCGTTTCCCGACCCGCTTCCGCCGGGAAACCCGCGCTGACTGCCGCATGGTGCGGTGCTTTTCCGCGCCGGTCCGGCCACGATTATTTAACCGGCAAGCGTGTCCCTTCGCATTTCCACCGGCAGATCGTTCCTGCCGCGCATCTGCATGGGAGAAACGGACGGTTATGTGCACATCGCTGAGCTACCGGGATGCCGCGGGCAAGGTCTACTTCGGGCGCACCCTGGAGCTTTCGATCGATCTTCCGTATCGGCTCGCGTTCTTTCCCGCCGGCTTCCTCTTCACCTCGCACATTCCCGGTTACGCCGCGCTCGAATACACGGCGAAGAACGCCTTCTTCGCCGTCACGATGCCGGCGCACCTACCGAAGCCCGGCGCCGAGCCATCGCCCGCCGAATTGAAGGTTCTAGAGGGCCTCAATGATAGGGGGCTGACTTTCAGCCTCCTTTCCTATCCCGCCGCCGCCGGCGCGCAGCCACAGATTGCACAGGGTCGAAGCGTGCTTTCCGCTTCCGATCTCGGAAGCTGGGCCCTCGGTCAGTTTTCGACCGTCGCGGAGGTGAAGGCCGCGCTCGCCGATCAGCCGTTGATGCTGCAGGCGCTGCCTATTCTCGGCGGCGCCGTCTCGCCGTTTCACTATGTCGTGCACGACGCCTCGGGTGCCTCGCTCGTGATCGAGTTCCATCGCGGCGTCATGTCGGTCTACGACAATCCCGTCGGCGTGATGACGAACGGTCCGCAATTCAGTTGGCATCTCACCAACCTCGACAACTACACTTTCCTCAGCAATGTGGATCGTTCGAGCGCAACGTTCGGTGCCTATGAAGCGGTGCAGCCCGATTCGGGAATTGCGACAGCGGGGCTTCCCGCTTCCAACACGTCCGTGGGACGCTTCGTACGCGCGGTTTACTACGCACAATACGCCGAAAAAGCGCCAACACCGGACGGCGCGCTGACGACGCTCGCACACATCATGAACAACTTCGACCGGCCGCGCGGCATCACCATCGACTATCCCGATGGCGGGGGCGGGCACCTCGAAGTGCCAGGCCTCGGCGCGAACGGCAGCGAGCCCTACGCGACCGAATACTCGTGCTGGACGAGCCTTGCCGATCTCGACCGCCGTCTTCTCCTGGTGCGCGGCTATGGCAGCCTGAATTTCAGCCGGCTGGATCTGACGGCGTTTGCGGGCGTTGATCAACCGCGGGTGCTGCCGTTCAGCCGTCTTAACGCCGTGGCGGTCGACGCCACCGATGCGCTGCGCGGCGCCCGCGTTTGAAGCCGGTGCCCTAGCGGAGGCCCGGACGTGCCGCTTTGCTCCAATCGCCCTTAGATTTGAGCAAGATTGATCGCGTGGACTGCGCGCAAACGCTCCACGGCTCCGCTATGGTCTATCCGCCACTGCCGAACGGAGGATCGAAATGGCCCAGACCCGCGCCACCGAGCGCAGCGTGTTGACCCGCGAGCAGCTCGAGCTCGTCGACAAGACGCACCATCCCGCAATCTATGACGCCGATGCGAAGGAGCTGCGGGCGCTGAAGAAACAGCTCCGGGAGGAGCGCAGCAAGGTGCGCACGCTCGTTCGCCAGCGCCAGCGCGAGGCGAAGGGCAAAGCCGAGCCACGCGGAAAATCGTTTCCAGGGTCCACCGATCAGCCGCTGAAGCGCAAGCAGGCGCTCGCCAGTGCCCTGAAGCGCGTCAACAGGGAGCTGGGTCGCGTGCGCGCCCTGGAGGCACGCACGGCGCAAGTGGAGGCAGCCCGCCGGGCCTTGGCGCTGCACCGCAGCGCCGGCTTCGAGACGATGAAGCCGCCGAGCCGGACGGCGAACGAAGGCATGGAGCCGATTCCCCGCACCCGGCGCCGCCGGATCATCCCCGGTAGCCAGATTGGCAGCGTATCGCAGGCAACGAAGGTTGCGCAGGCGATAAAGGATAACCGGACCTGATCCATCCTCGGAAGGCGCAACGGCGCTAACCGGAGAGAATGCAACGTCATTCCGCCTCGGCCGGGGCGTGGGGCCGGACCTGTTCGGCGCGCGGTGTGCGATGTCCCGTTGCCCCGATAGCCCTCGTCCTTGACAACCTGTTGAGGTCATGCGCTTTTCCCGCGCGAATAGAGAATTAATGTGTAATTGCAGCCGGTGCTGACCGTACCGGCTGCCGTTGCGCACAGCTGCATGGCGGGACTGCGAAAAGATGGCTGAGGCGAAAGCTCAAGGTAAGTCTGAAAGGGCGGAATCTGCTGCTGCGGGTGCGCCGGCCGGTGCCCTGCACCGCTATCGCTCGCACACGTGCGGCGCCTTGCGGGCAACCGACATTGGCAGCACGGCGCGTCTCTCCGGCTGGGTGCACCGCGTGCGCGACCACGGTGGTCTCCTGTTCATCGATCTGCGCGACCACTATGGCATCACGCAGGTTGTGGCCGATCCGGACAGCCCCGCCTTCAAGACGGCCGAGGCCGTGCGCTCCGAGTGGGTGATCCGCGTCGACGGCACCGTGCGCAAGCGGCCCGAAGGCACGGTGAACGCCGAGCTGCCGACGGGCGAGGTCGAGCTGTTCGCGGGCGAGATCGAAGTGCTCTCGCAGGCGAAGGAGCTGCCGGTTCCGGTGTTCGGCGAGCCCGACTATCCGGAAGATCTGCGCCTGCAATATCGCTTCCTCGATCTGCGCCGCGAGACGCTGCACAAGAACATCATGCAGCGGCTGGCGATCATCGCATCGATCCGCAAGCGGATGACGGAAGCCGCCTTCTTCGAGTTCTCGACACCGATCCTCACGGCGTCCTCGCCCGAAGGCGCGCGCGACTTCCTCGTGCCCTCGCGCATCCATGCAGGAAAGTTCTACGCCCTGCCGCAGGCGCCGCAGATCTATAAACAGCTGCTGATGGTCTCGGGCTTCGACCGCTACTTCCAGATCGCGCCCTGCTTCCGCGACGAGGATCCGCGCGCCGACCGTCTGCCGGGCGAATTTTATCAGCTCGACGTCGAGATGAGCTTCGTCACCCAGGAAGACGTGTTCAACAAGATGGAACCCGTCATCACCGGTGTGTTCGAGGAATTTGCCGCCATCACCGGCGAGAAGAAATCCGTCACCCACGGCTGGCCGCGCATCCCCTATAGCGAAGCGATCGCGAAGTACGGCAGCGACAAGCCCGACCTGCGCAACCCGATCGAGATGCAGGACGTGACGGAGCACTTCCGCGGCTCCGGCTTCAAGATCTTCGCCGGCATGATCGAGAAAGATCCCAAGGTGCGCGTGTGGGCGATCCCCGCACCCGGCGGCGGCTCGCGTGCGTTCTGCGACCGCATGAACGGCTGGGCGCAGGGCGAAGGCCAGCCGGGCCTTGCCTACATCTTCTTCCGTGAAGGCGAGGCCGCCGGCCCCGTCGGCAAGAACCTCGGCCCGGAGCGCGCCGACGCGATCCGCGAGCAGCTCGGCCTTAAGGAGGGCGACGCCGTCTTCTTCGCGGCCGGCAACCCCGCGCGGTTCTACCGCTTCGCGGGCGAGGCGCGCACGCGCATCGGCGAGGAATTGAAGCTCGTCGACCAGTCGAAGTTCGCGCTCGCCTGGATCGTCGACTTCCCCTTCTACGAGTGGAACGAAGACGAAAAGAAGATCGACTTCTCGCACAACCCGTTCTCGATGCCCCAGGGCGGGCTCGAAACGCTGGAAAGCGCTGCCTCCGACGAGGAGCGTCTCGACATCAAGGCCTACCAGTACGACATCGTCTGCAACGGCTATGAGATCGCCTCGGGCTCGATCCGTAACCACCGCCCCGATACGATGGTGAAGGCTTTCGAGATCACCGGCCTGTCGCAGGCGGACGTCGAGGCGCGCTTCGGCGGTCTTTACCGTGCGTTCCAGTATGGCGCGCCGCCCCACGGCGGCATGGCCGCCGGTATCGACCGCATTGTGATGCTGCTGGTCGGCGCCAAGAACCTGCGCGAGATCTCGCTGTTCCCGATGAACCAGCAAGCCGCGGATCTGTTGATGGGTGCGCCCTCTGACGTCGCGCCGAAACAGCTCCGCGAGCTGCATATCCGCGTCGTCGCGCCTGAAAAGAAGGAGTAGGCCGACGCAGCCGCCGCCAGTCGTCGCTGACAATCTTGCATGTGGGTATTCGTGATCAACCTCGACCGGGACCGCGACCGCCTCAACAGGATGGTCGGCGAAGCCCATCGCGTTGGGATCGAATTCGAACGCTTCGTCGCCATCGACGGCAACCGCCTCGATATCGGCCTGCGCGATCAGTTCTATCTGGGCAGCGACCCGCACGAGAAGGCGTTCACCCCGGGCGAGATCGGCTGCTACGCAAGCCATCTGCGTATTCATCGGCTGCTGGAGGATCGCGCGGGGGAATATGCGCTCATCCTCGAAGATGACGTGCGCCTCGACGATGACCTCGTTCCCACCATAAAGGCCGCGGTCGCGAAGGCGGGAGACTGGGATGTCATTCGGCTTTCCAATACGCCGAAATCCGCCGTTCTACCGGTCGCCCCGTTGGGCAACGGGCGCGACCTCGTGCGCTTCTGGACCGTGCCCAACGGCACCGGCGCCTATCTCATCAGCCGCACCGGCGCGATCAAGTTCAGCGACGGTTATGCACGGCGCACGCTCCCCATAGATGAAGATCTGCGGCGTCCCTGGCGCAGCGGGCTCAATATGTTCGGCGTCGTGCCGCCTCCCGTGGAGCCGGACGTGCTCGAAATTTCGCAGATCGACACGATGGGGCGCGATCGCTCGCTGGCCGCGCGCGCCCGCTTCCGCGATGCTGCACCCTATCGCGACTTCGCCGGAAAGCTGCGCTATCGGCTCGAGGCTTTCGGCGCCTTCGGCTTTGTGCGCGCGCTTGTCCGGTCCGCCATCGCGTCGCTGGTGAAGCGTGTGCGCGGCCGCGCCGCCGCGGAGCGATATTACCGGCTCTGAGAGTTGCCGCACGTAACGGAGGGGCGATGGACTGGCAGCAGAAGATCTTCCGTTACTGCGAGCGCGGCGGCGATCCGGGATTCTGGGCCGAGCCGCTCAACGCCATCTCCAACGGCGCGTTCATCATCGCGGCACTCGCGGCGGCGATCATTCTGGTGCGCCGCCCCCCTGGCCAGCGCGGCGGCATCGCCGAATGGGCACTCATAGCGATGACGTTCGTCATCGGCGTCGGCAGCTTCCTGTTCCACACCTATGCAACGCTCTGGGCCGCGAAAGCCGACACCATTCCCATCGGCATCTTCATGTTCGCCTACGTCGCCTACGCGCTACGGCGCTATCTGGCGCTCAATTGGCTGCTGGTGGCGATCGGCCTTGCGCTGTTCTGGTGGAGCCTGCAGTACGCAGGCGGCATCCAGTGCCGCGCCGGCCTGTTTACCGCCGTCGGGAATGCGCGCCACTGCCTCAACGGCACGATGACGTACGCGCCCGCACTTGTCGCAATGGTGCTTATCGGAGCCGCCGCCGCCGTGCGGCGTCAGCGTGCAGCGCTCTATCTCTTCGGCGCCGCGCTCGTGTTCCTGGCCGCCATGACTTTCCGCACCGTCGACTGGGAGTTGTGCTCACGCTCGATCGTGGCCGGGCGCACCCTCGGCACGCACTTCCTCTGGCATACCTTCAATGGACTGGCGCTTTTCATTCTGCTGCTGGCGGCAATTCGGCATGGCCAGCCGGAGCCACGGCAGGCATAGGCAACCGAAAGCCCGCGCAATGGAGATTTTATCCAGCCTGTGATTATCGCCCCATCGCAGCGATTGCGCGCGCTGCGCTTGGGCCCCATAAACGGCCCGTCGCGGACGTGGTGGAACTGGTAGACACACAGGACTTAAAATCCTGAGGCGGCAACGCCGTGTGGGTTCGACTCCCACCGTCCGCACCATATGCAACGGCGCACGGGGATGGATCAGCGCTTTCCCGGGATGGTGCTCTCCAGGGTGCTGTAGCCCGTGGCCGATACCGCTGCCGAAGTTGTGCGTAATCGGCCGGCGAGGTCCGTACGCGCCGCGATGGGTTCGCCAACGCTTTTGTGCGGCGGCAACGGCCCCACGCCCGCAACATTTTCTTCAGGTCTTCGCTCCGGCTTGACCGTGCGAGCGCCCGCATCTTGTTTTTCCAGCGGCCGTCTCCGCGCGATATGTCACTCGCTCCATTCACGTGCTCGGCGCAACCCAAGGCGTCACAAAAACCGGTTCTTGCGGAGCCCCCCGTCGGCGGGGGCGTCCGGCTGCACCGTCCGCGCCGCCGCCTCTCCCATGGCGCGATCGTGAATTGCCTTTACGGTCCAAGGCCATGACTATCGGAACACGATGTTGTGCGTCCTCGCTGCGCTTGACCCTCGATCGGGGTCATCCTCTCATGCCGTGCGGAACCCGACATCAATGGGTCAGGCCGTCTCGCCGGGCGATTGCGCTCGGGCGTTGCACGGCCGAGGGGCGTGCGAAATCCTCCGCATAGAGGCGAAGCGATGGATCAATCCGATTGGCAGATCGTGCGTTCGACGCCCCTTTTTGGCACCGTCTCCCTGGAGGTGGCGCAATCCATCATCGGCCATCAGCCGGTGACCGTGCACCAGAAGGGCGATACCCTTTTTCACCAGGGCGATCCGGCGGATTCGTTCTTCGTGCTGCTGGGCGGATGGGTGAAGCTCTACCGCGTCACCCACGACGGCAACGAGGCCGTCGTCGGCGTGTTCAAGCCGGGCGAAACCTTTGCTGAGGCGGCGATGTTCCTCGGCGGGCGCTATCCGGTCAGCGCCGAGGTCGTCACCAACGCGCGCCTGCTGAGGGTCGACGGCAAGATGCTGCGCCGGCGGATCCAGGAGCAGCCGGAGCTTGCCCTCTCCATGCTCGCGTCCGCTTCTTACCATCTGAAATACCTCGTCGAGCACATCGAGCACATCAAGGTGCTCTCCGCGCCGCAACGCGTCGCCGAGTTCCTGGTGCGCCTCGCCAATGTCCGCGAGGGCGGCGCGGTGATCGAGCTTCCCTACGAGAAAGCCTTGCTGGCCAACCGCTTGGGCATGAAGCCGGAAAGCCTTTCCCGCGCCCTCGCCAAGCTGCGCCCCCTCGGCGTCAGCGTCGACCGCGAGCAGGTCTCGATCGTGGATGTGGCCCTGCTGGCCGGATTCGTCGATTCCAGCGATCGGGGAGATGAAGGCTTCTAGGAGCCCGCGCGGGGCGGATTGTTGGCTTATGCCGGAGCGCGCCGCGCACCTGGGTTGATCCTAGTTAAGCAGCCCGTTGCCACCGGGCGGTAGTCTGTACGCCCATGAAGTGTGCAGGGAGGCCCTGGGTCGCCGGTTGCACTGGCGTCTGGGCTTGAAAAGCCATGACCTTCTCACCCATTCCCCATACCGACCGTGTTGCGACCACGTTGCACGTCGGGGCACGGCCGAGTTTCGACGCGCTGTTCTCCTACGGGTTCCGCCCGTTTTTCCTCGGCGCCGCGGTCTACGCAGCTTTGGCGATGGCCGCATGGATCGTCTGGATTGCCTGCACGCACGCTGGGTTGCTCTCGGATTGGCTTCCCGTCGCCGGCTCCCCCTATTCCTGGCACGCCCATGAGATGCTGTTCGGTTTCGCGGCCGCTGCGATCGGCGGCTTCCTGCTCACCGCCGTACCGAACTGGACCGGCACGCTGCCGCTGTCGGGCGCCCCGCTCGTCTTCCTGTTTTCCACCTGGCTCGTCGGCCGGCTGGCGATGGGTGTTTCCGGGCTGCTGCCCTATCCCCTCGTGATGGCCCTCGACGTTGCGTTTCTTCCCATTCTGGGCGGGTTTGCAGCGCGTCAGCTCTTCACGCGCCCCGCCATGCGCAACCTCGTCTTTCTCGTGCTCGTGGCCGCGCTGACGATAGGCAACCTGATCTTCCACCTGGGGAATGGCGGCTACATCTCCGTCGATCCGCTGGCCGCCATCCGCGCGAGCGTGCTGGTCGTGATTTTGATGATCGCCGTCATCGGCGGACGCATCATTCCCGCCTTCACGCACAACTGGCTCAACAACCGTGGCAAGCCCGAGCGCATGCCGCAGCGCGTGCCGTGGCTGGAAAAATCCGCGCTCATCTCGCTCGTTCTGTTCGTGCTTCTGTCGGCCTTCGGCGCGCCGGACATCCTCGTCGGCATCGCCGCGCTCTTTGCGGCCGTCGCGAACGGCACACGCCTCGTGCTGTGGCGCGGAGCGGCAACCGCCTCCGAGCCCATCGTATGGATCCTGCACCTCGGCTATGGATGGATCGTAACGGGCCTGGTGCTCAGTGCCCTGGCAGCGCTGACCGGCGCCGTTCCCGGCGCCCTCGTGACCCACGCCTTCGCCACGGGCGCGATCGGCACCATGATCATCGCCGTGATGACGCGTGCTTCGCTCGGCCATACGGGCCGGCCCCTCGTCGCGCCGCCCCGGGTCGTGTGGGTCTACTATCTCATCACGCTGGCCGGGGTGCTGCGCGTGGCAGGTCCGCTTCTCGCCCCCGAGCACTATGTCGGCGCATTGCTTGCGGCTGCTCTCGCCTGGATCGCCGCGTTCGGCCTTTTCGTGATCGTATATGCACCGATCCTGACGACGCCGCGCGTGCACACGAAAGTGCCGCACCACTGACGGCGTCCGATCAGCGCGTCCGACAACGCCCCGGCATCAAAGCCGGGGCGTTTTTGCACGCGGCGCATACTTATCTGAATGCGATTGGACAAAACATCGCAACACGATGTAGTTCCTGAGGAATCCAGCGAGCGCTTGCTTTTCGTCAAGTGGCACGCCCCCACCCCGACACACAATCGACGTCCTGGATCCTCGGTGGGAGGCAACGAGACATGCGCGAAGTCATGACGAAAGCCATGGCCCGGAACATTTTTTACGGCGGGTCGCTGTTCTTCATTCTGATCTTCGTCGGACTGACGGCACACAGCCACTATTACATCGTCACGAAATCGACGGCGGGGCTTCCGCTGACGGACTCCGTGGCGCGGGGCAAGCGCGTATGGGAGACCAACGCGTGCATCAACTGCCATACGCTGCACGGCGAGGGCGCTTACTTCGCGCCCGAGGTCGGCAACGTCATGTCGCGGTGGGGCGTATCAAAATCCCCCGAGGATGCCTTCCAGGCGCTGAAAGGCTGGATCGAAGCTCAGCCGAGCGGCGTCCCGGGGCGGCGGCAGATGCCGCGCTTCTATTTGTCGGACGAGGACATCAGAGCCCTATCCGATTTCTTGATCTGGGCCGACCGGACCGACCGCCAGGGCTGGCCGCCGAAGGAATCCGGCTGACGCGGACAGTGGGAGAGAAAAGACCATGAAATATCAGACTCAAAAGATTGCGCTCGCCTACTTCCTCGCCGCGATGGCACTCTTCATCGTGCAGGTATCGGGCGGACTGCTGGCCGGCTTCATCTACATCTTCCCCAACACCCTTGCGGAGACGCTGCCGTTCAACATCGTGCGCATGCTGCACACGAACGCGCTGATCGTCTGGCTGCTGCTCGGCTTCTTCGGAGCGGCCTACTTCATCATTCCCGAAGAATCCGAGCGCGAGATCTACTCGCCCAAGATCGCCTATTTACAGCTCGCGATCCTGGTCGTCGGCACGCTCGGCGCTGTGCTCACCTACGTGTTCGACCTCTTCCACGGCAACATTCTGCTCGGCAAGGATGGACGCGAGTTCCTCGAACAGCCGTTGTGGGTGAAGATCGGCATCGTCGTTGCCGCGCTCATGTTCCTCTACAACATCTCGATGACGGTGCTGTCCGGCAAGAAGACGTCGATCACCAACGTGCTGCTCATCGGCCTCTGGGGTCTGGCGATCCTTTTCCTCTTCGCCTTCTACAACCCGCACAACCTCAGCCTCGACAAGATGTACTGGTGGTACGTCGTCCACCTGTGGGTTGAAGGCGTGTGGGAGCTGATCATGGCTTCGATCCTCGCCTACCTGATGCTGAAGCTGACGGGCGTTGATCGCGAGATCGTCGAGAAGTGGGTCTACGTCATCGTCGGCACGGCGCTCTTCTCCGGCATCCTCGGTACGGGCCACCACTACTATTGGATCGGCGCGCCGGGCTACTGGCAGTGGGTCGGCTCGATCTTCTCCTCGTTCGAGGTCGTACCGTTCTTCCTGATGATGGCGTTCAGCTTCATCATGGTGTGGAAGGGGCGCCGTGATCATCCGAACAAGGCGGCGCTGCTCTGGTCGCTCGGCTGCGCGACGCTCGCGTTCTTCGGCGGCGGCGTGTGGGGCTTCCTGCACACCCTCCACGGCGTGAACTTCTACACCCACGGCACGCAGATCACCGCCGCACACGGGCACCTTGCGTTCTTCGGCGCCTACGTCTGCCTCAACCTGGCGATCTTCACCTACGCGTTCCCCATGCTGCGTAACCGCGATCCCTATAACCAGGTGCTCAACATGGTGAGCTTCTGGCTGATGGCCGGCGGCATGTGCTTCATGACCTTCGTGCTCACCTTCGCCGGCACGATCCAGACACATCTGCAGCGTGTTCTCGGCCAGAGCTACATGGAGGTGCAGGACCAGATCATGCTGTTCCACTACATGCGCTTCGGTGCCGGCGTGGCCGTGGTTCTGGGCGCGGTGCTCTTCGTGTTCTCCATTCTCTTCCCCCGTCGCGAGATCATTGCGCACGATGACGTGACGGCGAACCAGTTGGCACCGGCGGAGTAAGACCATGCAGGCTGTGCAGATATCGAAGAAGGGGACAGACGTCCCCTTCTATCTCCCGCAGAGCGATGAGTGCGACGTCTTCAGCGCGGCGTACCGCGGACAGATGCCGCTGTTGCTCAAGGGACCGACCGGCTGCGGAAAGACGCGTTTCGTGGCGCATATGGCTGCCGTGTTGGGCCGTCCCCTGTACACGGTCGCCTGCCACGACGATCTTTCCGCGGCCGACCTCATCGGGCGGTATCTGCTGAAGGGCGGCGAGACGGAGTGGGTGGACGGACCGCTGACACGCGCCGTGCGCGAGGGCGCCATCTGCTATCTCGACGAGGTGGTGGAGGCGCGCAAGGATGTCGCCGTCGTGCTGCATCCGCTGACCGACGACCGGCGCATGCTGCCGATCGAGCGCACGGGCGAGGTGCTTGAGGCCGGGCCGCAGTTCATGCTCGTCGCTTCTTACAATCCCGGCTATCAGAACATCCTGAAGACGCTGAAGCCGTCGACGCGCCAGCGCTTCATCGCCATCGATTTCGACTTCCCGCCGGCCGAGCGCGAGATCGAGATCGTCGTGCGCGAGACGGGGCTCGGGCGCGAGCGTGTCGCCCAGCTCGTCCGGCTGGCCGGAAAGCTGCGCGCCCTGAAAGGCCAGGACCTCGAGGAAGGCGTATCGACACGCCTCATCGTCTACTGCGCCAACCTCATCGAGGGTGGCATGCCCATCGAGCGCGCGATCCGCGTCGCCCTCATCGAGCCGCTGAGCGATGACGCCGATATCAAGCGGGGTTTGATCGACCTCGTCGCGACGGTCTACGGATAAGGATCCCAGCATGGGCGTCGAGTTCGAGCCGTGGGAGCCCGAGGAGAGCGTCGGCAAGCTCTGGCATTCCATCGTCGATCCGCTCGACGCGCCGGGTGCGTTTGAGGCCGCTGCGGCAACGCTCGATGAAACCCACGCGCGGCTCGGTGTGCTGTTCCGCGGCCTCGGCGGCGCACGTGACGTCGAGATCAAAGCGGCGCGGCAGGAAGCCTCGACGCATCGCATGTCGTGGCGCCGCGCGTTGGGGCGCAGCGCAGAACGCATCGCAACGGCGAGTTTCGACGGCGAGACGCTGCGTTTGCCCGAGCGCATCGCGGTCTTTCCCGAGCACGAGGCCAACGTCGCGCTTTATCTCTGGCTCGCCGCCGCCAGCGTTTTCGCCGAAAGCCCGCCGGCGGAAGCCGATCGGCTCCGGGCGGACATCCGCGCACTGCAGGCGGCGCAGAGAATGACGCGGGCGACGCTGGCCGAGTGTCCAGGCCTGCGCCGCAAGCACGCCGCGCTCACGGTCGAAACGCGCAAAGGACGCTTGCAGCGCCGCCTGCCGCCCGTCGAAACCGCCGTAGAGGAAACGATCCTGCACCTGCTCGGTGGTCCGCCGCCGAAAGGCGAGCTGGCGACGGCGATCGCCGCCGCGGTGCATGGCCAGGCGGAAGACCTGACTGCCTTCGCCGCGCCGCGCGGCTATCGCACGTTTCTGCCGGTTCCGTTGTGGCCGGATCTGCGCCCGCTGACCGCCCGCGCCAAGCACGGCGCCGGCATCGAGGCCGCACAGGGAGAAACCCAGGCGCCGGCAAACGCCGAGCAGGGAACGTTCAAGGCATCGCGCAAGGATTCCGATCAGGCCGCGCGCAAGGACAGTCTGATCCTGCACAAGTTCGAAACGATCCTGTCTTGGGCGGAATTGCTCAACATCAACCGCCGCGTCGAGGATGACGACGAGGAGAACGCCAAGAAGGCGGCCGACGACCAGGACGAGATCGGCCTCGCCGATGTACCCCAGCAGGCACGCACGCGGCTGCGCCTGCACCTCGACCTGTCGCCGCAGGAAGCCGAGTTCGAGCGGCTCGCCGGTGCGCATGTCTATCCCGAATGGGACCACCGGGCGCGCACCTATATGCCCGATTACTGCCGGGTGCTTGCGGGCGACGCCGATTTGGTCCCGCAATCGGAAGGTGCCGAAGCTGCGATGAGCGCGCGCTCCAGCCGCCGCATCCGCAGCGTGCGCCGCCAGTTCGAGACGTTGCGGCCCAAACGCGTGCAGCTCACCCGCCAGGTCGAGGGCCATGACATCGACATCGCCGCTGCGATAGAGGCGCGTGTCGATCTCGTCACCACGGGCGAGCATTCCGACCGCGTCTACATCGCCAGCCGCACGCAGGCGCGCGACCTCGCGGTTTCGATCCTCCTGGATGCCTCCCGTTCGACGGAAACCTATGTCGCCGGCCGGCAGGTGATCGACATCGCGCGCGAGGCGCTGCTGGCCCTTGCCTGGGGCCTCGATGCCTGCGGCGACGACACCGCGATCAACGCCTTTTCCTCACGCCGCCGCGACCGCGTGTTCGTCGCGAGCTGCAAGAGCTTCGATGAGCCGATGGGCGCGACGGTCGAGTCCCGGATCGCGGGGTTGCGCCCCGGCCATTTCACGCGCCTCGGCGCCGCGATCCGCCACGTTTCGGCAACCCTCGCCGAGCGCCCGCGCCAGCGCCGCCTGCTTCTGGTGCTGACCGACGGCAAGCCCAACGACATGGACCACTACGAGGGCCGCTTCGGCATCGAGGATACGCACATGGCGGTGCGGGAAGCACGCCGCCGCGGCCAGTCTGTTTTCGGCGTCACCATCGACACGAAATCGCAGGCAACCTTCAGCCGCATATTCGGCAAGGGCGGCTATGTCGTCATTCCCGACCCCGAAAAGCTCGTGGCGGCACTGCCCCATCTCTATCGTCACCTGGTAAGCGGATGAGCACCACCGTCAAAGCACAGTCTTCGCAGTCCGAATCCGACATCCTCTCCGAGCTTCCCGGCGAGCTCATGATGTGGGTGCTGATCGTGTCCGAGCTATTCGTGTTCGGCGCCTTCCTCATCGTGTTTCTCGCCGTGCGCGTCGCCAATCCCGAGCAGTTCGCCGCCGATCAGGCGCTGCTCAATCAGACGGCGGCGGCGATCAACACTATCGCCCTGGTGACGAGCGGGTTCTGTGCCGCGATGGGGCTGCGCACGCGGGAGGCGGGCGACAGACGGCGCGCGCGCCTGTGGCTCGCCGGCGCCGGAAGCCTCGGCATCCTCTTTCTCGTCGTGAAGGGGTTTGAGTACTGGAGTAAGGCCGAGCTTGGCATCGGCATCGATACGAGCCCGTTCTTCACGTTCTACTTTCTGATCACCGGCTTCCATGCGCTGCACGTCGTTGCCGGCGTTGCCATTCTCGCACTCGTCGCCTGGCTCGACGCCGTGCGCAACATGGAGGCGGCGGTATCGTTCTGGCACCTCGTCGATCTCGTCTGGGTGCTGCTGTTCCCGATCATCTACATTCTGGGGTGAAGACATGCCCGCACGCGATCTCATCGAGGCCTGGGCAGCGCTCATCATGCTGAGTGTTGGCACTGTGCTGCTGGCTTCGCGCAGCAGCCCGGCGGGGCCCTACGTAGCGCTCGGCGTGCTGGTGCTCGCTGGCATGAAGGCGCGCGTGATCCTAGCCCGCTATCTCGGTATCGGCGGATCGCGTTTCTGGATGCGCACGTTCGACCTCGTGATCGGACTTTTTCTCGCGCTCTGCTTCGGGCTCTACCTGTTCGGCTCGCAACGGTGAGGGGGTGATCGCATGACCGAAGGCTCCCACGCGGATATAGGTGAACAGAAGAAGCCGCAGCCCATTCCCTTCGGGCTCCTCCTCTTCTGCTATGCGCTTCTCGGCCCCGGATGCGCGATCAACGGCGTCTTTGTCGCCCTCGCCATTCCCGCCACCGCGCCCTATGGGGCGAACGCCCTTCTCATCGCGGCGGCGATTGGAATGGTGCTCGGCATCCTGCCGGCGCTATGGCTCGCCCGGCGCATCGCCGAGGGGCTTCAAGACTGATACGGCAATTGTTTTATTGGGGGACGAGGGATGCCCCGGACCTTTGGGTCCGGGGCTGGTTGCCGCTGGAGGGGGGCGCCTGCGGCAAACCTAAGGAAGCCGCGGGGGGGACGGCTTCGTGCATCCACAACGTTGCTCAACCCGCCAGTGTTCCACGGGGGCGCGAGGATTGTTTCCCGTTGTCACAATGATCGCGCCGCGCACCGCGCCCCGTCGAAATTCGTCCCGACGAATCAGTTATTTGCCCCCGTATGCTCGAATGGCTGCAAAGTATCGATTCAAACTTTCTTGAAACGCTGCCGGGGGAAATTCCCCCGCCCGTCTCCTATGGGCTGGGCGCGATGGCCGTGCTTTTGGCTCTCCTCATCCTTGTGAGGGTGGGGCGGGCGCGCGGCGAGGCGACGCAGATGGAGTTCGCCGAGCTGAAGGGGCGCCTTTCGGCCATGGCGGAATTCACCGCCCAGCAAAATGCAGAGCAGGTGCGCGCCCTCAATGACCGCCTCGACGGTCTGTCGCGGCATCTCGCGCAGGCACTCGACACCACCACAACGCGCCTCGGTGACAACCTGAGCGAAGCGGGACGCCGCACGTCGGAAAGTCTCTCCACGCTGCACGAGCGCCTCGCGCTGATCGACGAGGCGAAACGTAGCCTCTCCGCCCTGTCGAGCGAGGTCGGCTCGCTTCATGGCGTATTGGCGAATAAGCAGGCGCGTGGAGCCTTCGGCCAGGTGCGCATGGAAACCATCGTGCGCGATGCATTGCCGTCCGGCGCCTTCGACTTCCAGCCGACGCTCTCGAACGGTAAGCGCCCCGATTGCGTCATCCGCCTGCCGAACGCCGAGCCGCTGGTGGTGGACTCCAAGTTTCCCCTGGAAGGCTTCGAAGCGTTGCGCATCGCGCGTACGCCGGAGGAGACGAAGCTCGCCTGCGCCGCGGTGCGAGAGGCGGTCGGCCGGCACGTGGCGGCGATCGCGGACAAGTATCTCATTCCCGGCGAGACGCAGGACACTGCGCTCATGTTCGTGCCGTCCGAATCGATCTGCGCCGATCTGTTCGAAAAGTTCCCCGATCTGGTGCAGGCCGCGCACCGCGCCCGGGTGATGATCGTTGCGCCCAACACATTGATGCTCGCGGTGCAGACGGTGCAGGCGCTGCTCAAAGACGCCAAGATGCGGGACCACGCCGATGTCATTCAGCGCGAGGTCGGCCTGCTGCTCACCGATGTCGCCCAGCTCGTCGAACGCGTCTCCGACCTGGAACGGCACTTCACCCTGTCACGCAAGTCGCTGGAGAGGGTCTCGGCCTCGACCGCAAAAATCCTCGGGCGGCGTGAGCGATTGTCATCGCTCGACCTCGAGGCCATGAAGAGCAGCGGCAATGGCGCAGCGGCACCGGAGATCGATGCCGTCGCGCGGTTCAGTCAGACGGATAATTCTTAACGCGGTATTCGTTACCGCCCGCCGGGCCGATCGGCGGCGCGCGGTCCAAACGCGCAGAGGATGGCGGCGCCCAGCAGGAACCCGCCGAGCACGTCACTGGGATAGTGAACGCCCTGGTAGACGCGCGCTGCGCCGATGCAGCCGATGAGCGCGAATATCGGAATGAGGATCACCGCGCGCTGCCAGGCTTCGGGCATGCGCGCCGTGACCAGCATGCCGATGAAACCGAAGAAGCACGCCGACATGAGCGCGTGGCCGCTGGCGAAGCTGTAGGTTTCGGGCGCCTCACCGAAGATTGGCACGGGCCGCGGGCGGGCGACCATCAGCTTCACGAAGCTATTGGCAAGGAAGGCGGCGCCCATCACGATGGCGAGGTGGAACGCCACGAAGCGGTGGCCGAGCAGCAGCAACACCAGGCCAACGGTGGCCGCCATGCCGTAGATGGCATAGGCCGACCCGATACGGCTCAGCGATAGCGCAAGCCGCGTCAGCTCGGGCGATGACCAGCCCTGCAGGGCGTGCATCAGATCGCGGTCGACGCCGTCGGTGATCCCGAAAAGAACGGCCATGGCCAGGATGAAAAACACCTGCAGCACCCTCATCGAGCAGTTGAGGGGTTTACGCGCTTCGCTGGCCTTCACGCTTTTCACCTGTCGCTGCCGATTTCGGCCTGTGCGTTCAATCGCGCCTAACCGGGAACGGCCACACGCGAACTTGGCTGCAGGTAGCGCCTTGAGCCAGAAAACGCCAGAACTACGGCGCGATCCAGTCGGCACATTTGGCGGGCGGGGTCGTCTCGCCCCAGGGGCTGATCGGCACCGCGGAGGTTGAATTCTCCGGGCTGCCTTCGATGATTTTGTCCGTATAGACGAGATAGACCAGCACGTTGCGCTTGGGATCGCAGCCGCGCACGATCTGCATGCGCTTGAAGATCAGCGAGCGGCGCTGGCTGAAGGCTTCCGCGCCCTGCTCCAGCTTGCGCTTGAACTTGATCGGTCCCACCTGTCGGCAGGCGAGCGAGGCGTTCGAAAGCTCCTCGGCAAGGCCGAGCCAGCCGGTCCAGCCGCCCTTCTCCGGCACCGTGAAGTAGCAGGTGACACCTTCCACGTCCGGGTCGTCGATGGCATAGGTGCCGAGCTTGTGGTCCGGCGACAAAAGCTTCCAGACCGTCGTCTTCTTGAAGATGAGGTCGGGGTTGTCGGCGACGGCCGGCGCGGCGGCGAGAAGAATGAGGCCAAGACAGACGGCAAGGCGGCGCATGTGATCTCCCACGGGTGATGCGAACGGCGCGGCGTTGATATGCGGCTCGATGCGGGCAGATGGCGACGGCGGCGCCCCTGTGCAAGCCGCAGCGGCGCCCTGCGATGCAAGCGTGTGAGAGGGAATGGCAGCGTGGCGAGACAACCGATCAGCGTAGCAGCGAAAGTTTTTGCCGCCGTGGCCCTGCTCGGGCCGCCCATCGGCGGCCTCGCCTTCATGTCGCTCGTCGAGCTGTTCCGGTGGTCGAGCGACTTCGGCGCCGGCTCGCCGCCGCGGTCCATCCTGGACGTTGGGAAGGCGATGCTGGGGTGGCTCCAGATCTCTTACGTAGCCGGTGGCCAAGCGGCCTTGCTCGCCGGGGCCGCGCTCGCCGCTTGGGTCGCATGGGGCGGGCGTTTCACTCTTTGGGCATGCCTCGCTGCGGCCGAGGTCTACGCGTTGATGCTGGCGGTAATGGCCCTCGTCGCTCCCGATCCGCACGGACGCTCCGTCGTGCTGCTGCAGGCGGGATTGACCGCCGTTTTCTCCGCCGTTGCCGGCCTGGGATGCTACCTGCTGCTGCGGAAGACGGCCCTGGCGCGTGGCATTAACGCGCCGGCCAAAGGCGCCCCCGGGGACGTGACGTAAGGGCCTGATGTGCTACAAGCCGCCCATGAGCAAACCCCGAAGCCCGCGCAAAACCGGAAAAAAGCAAGAGGCTCCCGGCTTCCGCCCGTTCTGGGAGGTGAAGTCGCTCGACGAGATGTCGCGCGCCGAATGGGAGGCCCTGTGCGACCGCTGCGGCCAATGCTGTCTGTTGAAGATCGAGGACGAGGACACCGGCGACATCTACCTGACGCGCCTCGGCTGCAAGCTGCTCGATACCAACTCCTGCTGCTGCCGCGACTACCCCAACCGGAAGAAGAAGGTGCCCGACTGTCTCAGCTTAGGCCCCGACGACATCGCGCAGATGCCGTGGCTGCCGGAAACGTGCGCCTATCGTACCCTTGCCGAAGGGCGTGAGCTCGCATGGTGGCATCCGCTCGTTTCGGGCAGTCCGGAAACGGTGCACGAGGCGGGCGTCTCGGTGCGCGGCTGGGCGCGCAGCGAGAAGGGTGTCCGCGAGAGGGACATCGCGCGCTATATCATCGGCCAGGCGGGCTAGAGTGCTTCCGGAAAAGTGGGCACCGGTTTTCCGATAAGAAGCACGATAGGTAGAGAGTGCTTCCGGAAAAGTGGGCGCCGGTTTTCCGCTAAGAAGCACGATAGTTAGAAAGTGCTTCCGGAAAAGTGGGCACCGGTTTTCCGATAAGAAGCACGGTAGGTAGAAAGTGCTTCCGGAAAAGTGGGCACCGATTTTCCGCTAAACGTATCCAAGCTCCGCATTTCAATCCCATCCAGCTATCGGACCATTATGGCGCCTCCGCTTCTCCAGCTCAGCGACATCGCGCTCACCTTCGGCGGCCATCCGCTGCTCGATGGCGTGGAGCTTTCCGTCTCGGCGGGCGAGCGTGTGTGCCTCGTCGGCCGTAATGGGTCGGGCAAGTCCACGCTCTTGAGAATTGCAGCGGGGCTCGTCGAGCCCGACCACGGCACCCATTTCGTGCAGCCGGGCGCCGTCGTCCGCTATCTTCCGCAGGAGCCCGATTTCTCCGGATACGCCACGACGCTCGCCTATGTCGAAGCGGGCCTCGGCGCGAGCGACGATACCCACGCGGCACGTTACCTGCTGCAGCAGCTCGGCCTTTCGGGCGACGAAGATCCCGCGCATCTGTCCGGCGGCGAGGCGCGCCGTGCCGCGCTCGCGCGGGTTCTCGCGCCGCAGCCCGACATCCTCCTGCTCGACGAGCCGACGAACCACCTCGATATGCCGACCATCGAATGGCTCGAAGGCACGCTCGCCGGCCAGCGCGGCGCGCTCGTCCTCATCAGCCACGACCGCCGCTTCCTCGAAGCGCTCTCGCGCACCACGGTTTGGCTCGACCGCGGACAGGCGCGGCGCGTCGAGGTCGGTTTCAAACAGTTCGAAGCCTGGCGCGATCAGCAGCTCGCGGACGAGGAGGTGCAGCAGCACAAGCTCGACCGCAAGATCGTGCGCGAGGAGCATTGGGTGCGCTATGGCGTCACCGCGCGGCGCAAACGCAACGTGCGGCGCATGGCGGAGCTGGCAACGTTGCGTCAGCAGCGGCGCGAGCATCGCCGCGCCACCGGCAGGGCCGTGATCGAGGCTGCGCAGGCGGATAAATCCGGCACCCTCGTCATCGAGGCGAAGGACATCGGCAAGGTCTACGGCGAGCGGCCCATCGTCCAGCACTTCTCCACCCGCGTCATGCGCGGCGACCGCATCGGCATCGTCGGCCCCAACGGATCGGGCAAGACCACGCTCGTCGGCCTCCTGACCGGCGTGCTTCAGCCCGACACCGGCGAAATCCGCCTCGGCTCCAACATCGAGATGGCCTCGCTGGAGCAGGATCGCGACAGCCTAAATCCGAACTGGACGCTCGCCGAGGCGCTCACCGGCGGCCGCGGCGATCAGGTGGCGGTCGGCGGCAAGCACAAGCACGTCGTGAGCTACATGAAGGATTTCCTGTTCCAGGCCGAGCAGGCGCGCACGCCGCTGCGCGTGCTGTCGGGCGGTGAGCGCGGACGGCTCATGCTTGCGCGCGCGCTCGCCAAGCCGTCCAACGTGCTGGTGCTGGACGAGCCCACCAACGACCTCGACCTCGAAACCCTCGACGTGCTGGAGGAGATGCTGGCGGAATACTCCGGCACCGTCGTCCTCATCAGCCACGACCGCGACTTCCTCGATCGCGTGGTGCATTCCGTCATGGTGCCCGAGGGCGACGGCAAGTGGAGCGAATATCCCGGCGGCTATTCCGATATGCTCGTTCAGCGCGGCGCCGATCTTTCGGGGCGGCGCACGGCGACGGCAAAGATAAAGCCCGCTGCAGCGGAGGCGAGCGATGCACCCGCCGTTCAGGCCGCAGCGCCGGCTGCCAAACGCAAATTGAGCTTTAAGGAAAAGCACGCGCTCGAAACGCTGCCCAAGCAGATGTCGGCGCTTCAGGACGAGGCGAAGAAGCTCGCCGAGGCGCTCGCCGACCCGGGCCTCTATGCGCGCGATGCGAAGGCGTTCGCCGACAAGTCGGCGCGTCTCGCCGCCATCGAGGCAGAGCTCGCGGACGCCGAGGAGAAGTGGCTGGAGCTCGAAATCCTGCGCGAGGAAATCGAAGGCGCTTGATCCGGGTGCAGAGCCGGACGACGGCGCTCCCCTGATTTACTCGCGAGAACGCAACGTTGCTGAGCGCGGCGTCCGCTTCCCACAGTCACGAGGAAATCGAAGGCGCTTGATCCGGGTGCAGAGCCGGACGACGGCGCTGCCCTGATTCACTCGCGAGAACGCAACGTTGCTGAGCGCGGCGTCCGCTTCCCACAGTCACGAGGAAATCGAAGGCGCCTGATCTGCGTGCGGAGCAGCCATTGCTTTGCGGGTTTACGCCTCTAGGGGTGCTGTCAGGGCGCCGCTAAGACATAGCGCTCACCTCCTGCCGTCATGGCGGCGCAGGCCGCCATCCACGCCAGTCGATGCCCGTTGCCCCATAACGGCAGTACGAAACATCTGCCACGCTTTCGCGGAACTTGCGTGGATACCGGCCTTCGCCGGGATGACTGTCGGTGGATGCAGCGCGGGAGAGGCGGCGAAGCCCGAGTGCTTCCGGAAAAGTGGGCACCGGTTTTCCGATCAGAAGCACGGGTGAAGGAAGCTGCTTCCGGAAAAGTGGGCACCGGTTTTCCGACAGGAAGCACGCCCGAACAATGGTCTAGAGCCGTATCTGCGTTTCTACCTGAACCGGAACGGCTCTAAGCACCTTGACGGTGGTTGTGGCGCCGAGAGAGCCACTCCACCGCGCCGCGGCCGGCCCACGCGCCCGTCGCGAAACACCCTTGCAGCAGATAGCCGCCCGTCGGCGCCTCCCAGTCCAGCATCTCGCCGGCGACGAACACGCCGGGCCGCTGCCGCAGCATCAAATGCCCATCGACCGCGCTCCACGTGATGCCGCCACCGCTGGAGATCGCCGTCTCGATCGGTGCCGGCGCTGTCAGCCGCAGCGGTACGGCTTTGATGAGCGCCGCGAGCGCGGCCGCATCGAGGCTCCCGATGGGTTCCGCCGCGCATTCATGCAGCAGCGAAATCTCCACCGGCGATAGTCCCGCCGCCTTGCGCAGAAACGTTGCCAGCGATTGTTTTCCGCGCGAACGGCCGAGCCGCGTTGCCAGATCGTCCGCCCCCATGTCGGGACGCAGATCGATCTCGAGGAGGGAAAAGCCGTCCGCTGCAATTCCGTCGCGGAGCGGCGCGGAAAGCGCATAGATCGCGCCGCCTTCGATGCCTTGCGCGGTAATGAGTGCTTCGCCGCGCACCGTATGCCCCGCGAACGAAAGCGCGATCCGTTTCAGCGGCTGCCCCTCGCACCGCGCGCGAAAGATGTCCGACCACCCGGCGAGAAATCCGCAGTTCGCGGGCACGAGCGGAGCGATCTCGATCCCCGCCGCGCCGAGAGGACCGGTCCAATCCCCCGTGGAGCCGAGGCGCGGCCAGCTCGCGCCGCCGAGGGCGAGCACCACCGCGTCTGCATTCACGACTTCACGCCCGTCCGGAGCCTCGAACAATAGATGCCCGGCGTCGTCCCAGCCGAGCCAGCGCCGTCGCATGCGAAAGCTGACGCCCGCGCCGTCGAGCCGCCTGATCCACGCGCGCAGCAACGGCGAGGCCTTCATCGCGCGGGGAAACACCCGCCCGCTCGATCCCACGAACGTGGGCTGGCCCAGCTCCTCGCACCAGGCGCGCACCGCATCCGGCGTCAGCGCCTCGATCATCGGCCGCAGCCGAGGCTCGGCCGCGCCATATCGGGAAAGGAAACGGGAAAGATCCTCGCTGTGCGTGAGGTTGAGCCCGCCGCGGCCGGCGAGCAGGAACTTCCGCGCCAGCGACGGCATGCGGTCGTAGACGGTGACGGCAATGCCCGCCCCGGCCATCACCTCGGCAGCCATCAGCCCGGCCGGGCCGCCGCCGATGATGGCGGCACTGCAAACAGAACTATCGTTCACCTTGGATCCGTATTCCCTAGCCTTCGCACGCCCGCCGTTATCGGCGGTGGCACGCCGCGCAACCTTTTGGAGATGGAAGCAAATACCAAACGAAACGTCCGCAAGATCCGACTTCCCGCTCTAGGCGGCGGCAAAACACTGTTATAATGTTTCCCACTCTGCTTACCGAGGGTTCCGGTTTGTCGCTGCGCAAACGCCTCATCTACTCGATCTGTGCCACCCTGCCGATGAGCCTCGTCGCCGGGGGCGTATTCACGTATTGGCACGCCACCGCCAAGATCGAAACCGAGATGAACGCGGCCATCGCCGTGGGCAGCCGTATTGCCCGCAACGCGGTCGACGACTGGGAGGAGGCCACCGACCCGGCCCGCCGGCTCGCCCTGCTCATTGCCGACTTCGAGGGCGACCGGCATCTGCGCGCCAAGCTCATCGGTCTCGACGGCAAGGTCCAGCTCGAATCCAACGTCGCCCCGTCCGATAACCCGGCACCGGCCTGGTTCGTGCACCTGCTGGAGCCGCCCCCCAAGATTCTCAACGTCGAGCTGCCCGAGATATTCGACGCCTACGGCACGGTCCAGCTCCAGACCGACCCCCGGAACGAGGTGGGCGAGGTGTGGTCCGATGTGACCCTCACGCTGGCGGTGCTCGGCATTTTCTGCGCCCTCGCCCTGGCGTTCGTCTATCGCACCATGGCAACCGTCATCCAGCCGATCCAGACCCTCACCGCCGCCATCGCCCGCGTCGGTGACGGCGATTATCGTGAGCGTGTACCGGAAAGCGGTCCCAGCGAGCTGGTGCGTCTATCCCACGGCTTCAACCAGATGGTGGAGCGGCTCGCCCAGTCGGAGGCGCACAACAAGCGCCTGCGCGAGCAGATCGCCACGGTGCAGGATGAAGAGCGCGCCGATCTCGCGCGCGATTTGCACGACGAGATCGGGCCGCTCCTGTTCGCCGCCGATGTGGACGCCGTTGCCATCGAGCAGCTGGCGAAATCGGGTGCCTATGGGGAAATCCCCACGCGGGTCGGCACCATCCGCGAGGCGATCGGGCGTATGCAGCGCCACGTGCGCGATATTCTCAGCCGCCTGCGTTCGGCAATGCTGCTCGACGTGGGGTTGGCCCACGCCATCGACAATCTCGTCGCCTTCTGGCGCACCCACCGCGCCGATCTGGAATTCCGCGTCAACGTGCCGGAGGAAAGCTTCGGTGCGCTGATCGATGGCGCCATCTACCGGATCGTGCAGGAAAGCATCAGCAACTCCGTGCGCCACGGACGGCCGACCCTCATCAGCATCGACATCGACGCGCACCCCGACGGCTCGATCGATGTTCGCGTCGCCGATAATGGCTCCGGTCTCAAAGATAACGGCCGCGCGGGCTACGGCATTGTCGGAATGCAGGAGCGCGTGGCCGCGCTCGGCGGGCGCCTCGAGGTTGTCAATCGCCACGATGGGCCCGGCGTTGCCATGTCCGCGCATCTTCCCGCCCGCAATGCGGTCGCCACGGTCCACGCCTACTCAACGCACGAGGCTACGTTACAATGAAGATATTGCTTGTCGACGATCACATCGTGGTGCGCGAGGGTGTCCGCCGGCTCCTTTCGGGCATGAACGGCGTAGAGCTGCACGAGGCATCGACGGGCGAAGAGGCGCTGACGATGTTCCGTGAGATCCGCCCCGAGCTCGTTCTGCTCGATCTCAACCTCACGGGCATCGGCGGGCTGGAGCTGCTGCGCCGCCTGCTGAGCGAGGACGAGAAAGTGCGCGTCGTCGTCTTTTCGATGCACGCCGAACCCATCTATGCGGCCCGCGCACTTCGGCTCGGTGCCCGCGGCTACGTGAGCAAAAGCGCCGGCGCGGACGAGCTCGTCACCGCAGTCAAAAAGGTTGCCGAGGGCGGCCGCTACGTGGAGCGCGAGATTGCCGGCGAGCTGGCCTTCACGCAGCTTTCGGCCGAGGACCCCTTGCAGCAGCTCACGATGCGCGAGATCGAAATCCTGCGGCTCCTCGGCGAGGGCAACTCCCTGACCGAGATCGCCCAGGCCATAGGCGTCGCCTACAAGACCGTCGCCAACACCTGCTCGATCATCAAGAGCAAGCTCGGCGTCGAGCGCACCGCGGACCTCATCCGCGTCTCCATGGAAATGAAGTAGCCGGGCCGCGAGCGCTGACCGGCAGCAGGGGCGCTGGCAGCGCGTCGAAAGGCGCCGCTGAGGGACGCGACAACAGGTCTGCGCCCGCGGGAATTCCCGGAAGCTATCGCCAGGAATTCGGCCCTATCCGCGATGCGATGGGCGCCGCTACGTTCCTGGCGCCGCGCACTCGCGGAAGGCTGTCGCGGGCTTCGGCGCGCGGCGCCTTCCGCCTTTTTTTGAGCCGGCCACAATTTTTTTGCTTAGCTGGGAGCTCGGAGCGCAGCTTGCGGCAAGTCGCCATCGCCGCCTGACACGCTCGCTTTCCAATCCCATACTTCACCGGCTGGGCAGGCTCGCGTCTGGCCCCGCATGCACCCACATCCTGTGTGCGTGTCGCGCGCCTCGCGGGCGAATCCGCTTCAGCTTCAGGTACTAATGAACCTGTCCGCACCGTTGGCGTTCTCGATGCGTGCTGCAACGGCCGCCGTGTCTTCCGCCTGACACGCAAAACTGAACATCTGTTTCGGGCATGTGCAGCCGGATTTCCGCATCGAAGCAAAGGAGCGAACGATCGTGTCTGGAATTGCACACGTCCGGGATCCGCTACCCCAGCTTGCTTGCCAAATACTAGATTGGGGTATTATGCGTTTTCCGGTGGGACAAAATCACAAATAAAGCAGCACCCCATCGATGCTTCGCGTCGTCATTTTCCAACATGCTGAAAACTGCCACGCGGGCACCTTCGCCGGACATCTGCGGGCAGACGGGTTCGAGCCCCGAGTGGTGCGGCTCTACCGTGGCGATCCCATCCCGGACCTCGACCGCTTCGAAATCCTGATGGCCATGGGCGGTTCCATGGAGGTCTGGCAGGAGGACGCCTATCCCTGGCTGCGCGAGGAGAAGGCAGCCATCCGTTCCTGGGTTGGCGAGCGCGACCGGCCCTATCTCGGCGTCTGCCTGGGTCATCAGCTCCTCGCCGATGCGCTGGGCGGCACGGTGGGCCCCGCCGAAGTCGGCGAGATGAACCTGCTCGATATCGAACTGAGCGAGGAAGGCCGCAAGCATCCGCTGTACGACGGCTTCGGCGAAACGAAGCGTGCCGTGCAGTGGCACTTCACCGAAGTGAAGACCATGCCGCAAGGCGCGGTCCGGCTCGCCTCGACCAACCACTGCCCAATCGCCGCCTTCGCCTATGGCTCGTCCGCGTTCGGTTTGCAGTATCACGTCGAAGCGACAGACCAGTCGGTGCTCGATTGGTCCGTCGGCCCGTTGAGCGACGAAGCGTTCAGGCGCATGCCGGCATTGGGCGACCGCGGTGCCTTGCGTCGCCGCGTCAGCGAAGCGTTTGCGGAGCTGCTTGGAAATTCGCGGCGGCTCTACGACAACTTCATGCGCATCGCCGCCATGCGTTACGCCTATTGATCGGCGTGCCAGCCGTATAGCCAGTCGAAACCCGCCATCAGCCGCTGCGCCGGCATGGCACGCAGCGCCATATTGCGCGCAAGGGCTGCGGCGCCGCGCAAGTGATAAATGGTGCCGTTGCGCTGCGAGGCCGCAACGACACGGGATGCGCGCGCGTGTCGCCGTTGGCCGTAAGCCGAGAGCGCGCTGGCGGCATCGTCCGGCCAGACCGCGAGCATATCGGCAATGACCATCGCGTCCTCGAGGGCCATCACGCCGCCCTGCGCGAGGAACGGCAGCATGGGATGGGCCGCATCGCCGAGAAGCGCCACCGGCCCGCGCGCGAGGCGTTGGGGAACGGGCAGGGTGCGCAACGACCACCGCTTCCAGTTCTCGACGGCGAGCAGCAAAGCCTCGAGCTGAGCCGCACGCGAAGGCATATTACGCAGCACCTCGGAAGGCGCGACCGGCGTATTCCAATCGCAATCGCTGCACGCATCGTCGAGCACGACGATCATGGCAAGCTCGCGTCCGCCGGAAACCGGATAGTGCACGACGTGCGCATCCGGAAACAGCCAGATCGTAACCTCGGAACGGTGGAAATCCGCCGGCAGCACGTCGATGGGCACCACGGCGCGCGAGGCGCTCTTGCCGTAGAAGCGCGGTTGATCGCTTTCGAACAGCCGCGCCCGAAGAGTTGATCCGATGCCGTCGGCGGCGATGAGCGCGCGGCCGACTTTCGCGCTCCCGCCCGCGTCCGTGACGGCGACGCGGTTATGGTCGAGCGCAACCTCGTCCACCGCGAAGTCCATCGTCAGTGCGATCAGAGGCTCCGCGCGCACGGCGTCGAGCAGCGCCGTGTGCAGGTCCTTGCGGTGAGCCACCCAATAGGGTGCGCCGTGGCGCTCCGCGATCCAGCGGCCGAGCGGCAGCAACGCCAGTTCCGCGCCCGTATGGCCATCGCGCACGCGCAGGCTTTCGGGCGTGCCGACGTGCGGTTCGAGGGCTTCGCCGACACCGAGGGCGCGCAGGATGCGGGTGCCGTTGGGGCCGATCTGAATGCCCGCGCCTTCCTCGTCAAAAGCCGCGCGGCGCTCCAGCACGTGCGAGGCGATGCCGCGCCGGGCAAGTGCCAGCGCGCTGGCGAGCCCCCCGATACCGGCGCCGGCGATGAGCACCGGGCCGCGATCGCCTTCGCTCATATCGCTGCCGGCACGCGCGAGCGCCGCCACGGCGTTCCGGTTGGCCGTCGGATCGAGCTGGGGCACGTCCATGGAATGCTATGGACGGCGTGAGCGTCCACGTCCTGCAAAACTGAGGTAAGGCTTAGACAGCGGCCTCGACCGGCGCGACGAGACAGCCCGGAGGGTCGGACTGGTCGGCCGCAAGGCGCGGATCGTAGAGGTAGAGGGTCGAGCAATAGGGGCAAAGAATCTGACCGTCGTCACCCATGTCGAGATAGACGTGCGGATGATCGAACGGTGGACGTGCGCCCATACAGTTCAGCTCGCGCACACCAACGAAAATTTTCTCCACGCCATCGTCGTTGGCGAGATGGGGAACGGGGCTCGCGGCCATCGAATTGCCCTGCGTTATCTGACCGATAGAGGCCCGACCATAGCCTCGGCGGACGGTAAATGATAGGGGTGCGGGCCGTCCTTCCGATAGCTGCGTCGAAGCGCACCGCGCAAGGAGCCAACACGTGCAGACTTTCAGCTCCAACGGCATCGAGATCGCTTACCTGGACGAAGGATCGGGCGAGCCCGTGCTGCTGATCCACGGCTTTGCGTCGAACGTCGGTACCAACTGGGTCGACACCGGATGGGTCAGGACGCTGACCGATGCCGGCTATCGGGCGATCGCCTACGACAACCGCGGGCACGGGCGCAGCGCCAAGCTCTACGACCAGGAAGATTACGGCGCGCCGGTCATGGCAGAGGATGCGCGCCGTCTGCTGGACCACCTCGGCATCGAGCGTGCGCATGTGATGGGGTATTCCATGGGCGCGCGCATCGCAGCTTTCCTCGCCCTCGCGCATCCCGGCCGCGTGCGCAGCCTCGTCTTTGGCGGGCTGGGCATAAACATGGTGCGCGGCGTGGCCGGCACCGGGCCGGTGGCGCGCGCACTCGAAGCGGACAGCATCGACGACGTGACCAATCCCACCGCGCGCACGTTCCGCGCCTTTGCAGAGCAGACGCAGAGCGATCTGAAGGCGCTGGCCGCGTGCATCCGTTCCGCCCGCGCACCCATCACCGCCGAGGCTCTCGGCACATTGCGTTGCCCGGTGCTCGTCGTCGTGGGCGACCGGGATGTGATCGGCGGCTCGCCCTCGGAGCTGGCCGCGCTGATCCCCGGCGGGAAGGCGCTGCAACTCGAAAGCCGCGACCACATGAAGGCGGTCGGCGACCGAACGTTCAAGGCGGCGGTGCTGGAGTTTCTGTCGGGCCTGGAGTAGCGCGCCCCAGAGTGCTTCCGGAAAAGTGGGCACCGGTTTTCCGCTAAGAAGCACGGGAAACCGAAAGAGATAGCGGCGTGCTGCGCTTTGAAGAAAAGCGATCGTGCTTTAGCGCGCGATGCGCGGCACCGATGCGGCCCGGAAATACGAGACCCCGGCGATCGGCGCCACATCCCGAAAGACAAACGCGGGGTTGCCAGGGGACGCGACGCCCGATCAATGCCGGGGCCAAGACGCAATACACACCTGGAATGCAGCACATACGCAGTACGGATTGGCCGCTGCCAGGGGCCTGAACACGTCAGGCCTCCAAGTTATAACAAGTTAACGGGGAAAGGTCTTCCTACCCGGCGACCATTGCGGCGCTCCGGCTGTGGATAAGTGTGCGCAGACCCGTTGTCTTATTCCCGTTCGACTGATCCGCGCCGTGTTCGAGTCGCAAATGCGCCGGATTGCCGTGATCTCTATCATGCCGGGAAAGATGGCAGATTCATTATCCGTTAGGGTTACCGCGGTTAGCGTTCCGACATGCCATCTGTCCGTTCCTGCGTAATTTTTGGCATTCTCATCCCGTGGCTCTCCGGCTGCGGGGGCAATAGCGGCCAGTACTTCGTCAGCAAGAACGAGCCGTGGCGCTCCACCGAGGAGCGCGCGTGCCTTGCTTCCGGCGCCGTGCGCGAAAGCCCCTTCATCAAGACGAAGCTTTCCCTGGGCGGTCCGACCGCATGCGGAGCTGAAAAGCCCTTCGAGCTGGCGGCCACCGACGGCGGGCGGGTGAAGCTGCAGCCCGTTGCGCTGCTCCGTTGCCCCATGATCCCGCAGGTCAACCGCTGGGTGCGCGAGGTGATCGAGCCGGCCGCGCTGCGCTACTACAACGTGCCGCTCACCGAGCTGCGCATTGCCGGCTCCTATTCCTGCCGCCCGATGAACAACGCCTTCGGCGCGATGCTCTCCGAGCATGGCCACGCCAACGCCCTCGACGTCTCGGGTTTCGTGCTGGCTGACGGCCGCCGGATCTCGGTCAAAAAAGACTGGCGCGGCAATGCGCGCGACCGGGCGTTTTTGCGCACCGTGCGGGCCGGTGCGTGCGAGCACTTCACGACGGTGCTGAGCCCCGACTACGACCGCAACCACCACGACCACTTCCACGTGGACCTGGCGCGGCGCGGATCCGATGGACTGCGCATCGTCTGCAAGTGAGAGCGGATAGTCGTTAGGTGAGCGGCGCACCCTTACGCGCGCGCTCACTTCCACCGTGTGCGAGGCTCACTCCTCGTCGTCGCACGCGACGGGAAATTCCATGTCGGGATCGAGGCACACGATTTCCGGCTGCAGGCGCGCGCCACTCGGCGTCGAGAAGGCAGCGGCGGCAATGAGAGCGAGCAGAGCAAGGCGCATACGCACGTCTCCCCGTTGGGAGAAGCGAGGCTAGCGCGTTTCAATTCTCCTCGCCAGCCTCCGCCACGGAGGGTTTGCCACCATCGCCTCTATCGGCCGAGGACTGCGACCGCTTGCCCGCGAAATACTTCTGCGCCTGCGCCATATCCATCTCGGACATATCTTTGACCGCGCGCACGCGCAGCGCCCGCATTTCCTCGACATCGGTGTCGGCGACGGTGATGTGCTGCGCATATTGCATGGCGATCAGCCCACGGCCATCCTCGGCGCGCGCATACTTGAAGACGTTGAACTCCATCACGTCGCTTTCCGGCAGCCAGGTGAGGAAGTCGATGATGGCCTCGCCGGTCTCCTCGTCGATGGCAATGGCGTAGTTGGCGTCCTTGTTCGCTTCCTTCACCGCCTTTCCCACCGCTTCGACCGCAGCGGCAGGATCATCGCCCATCTGCGGATAGGCGTAGAAGGCGAACAGCTTCGACCAGTCCTCCACCGTTTCGCCGGGCAGAGTGAACTCGGCGATCGCATCGCCCATCTGCCCGTCTTCCAGCGTCGTGTGATCTTCGAATCCCAGCGTATAGCGCTGGCCTTCGAACTCGACGACGGGCGGGGCAGCATAGGCGACCGACGCGGCCGTTGAAGCCGAGACGATCGCAGCAAGGATCAGCGGCAATACGCGCATGGGCGCTCCTTCGAGTTGTGCGGATCAGGTGGCGGCGCGCGGGTGTTACGGCTTTGCCAGTGACGTGCGCAGGTCGCGTTCGCGCACGATGCGATCGAACGGCTCGGCTTCGTGACGCACCTTGTAGAGCGTGTTTCCGTCCGAAAGCGTGAGGAGCTGCTCGATGCAATAGGAAGCCTCGGGCACCATCAGCCCGCTCTCGAGGCCGGTGAGGTGCACGAACGATCCGACGTCCAATTCCCGGCGCGACATGTGCGTATCCCCTGGTCCATGGCGCTTTCACAAGTCTCCAGGTTAGGCACAGCGCGCTGAAGGATGCGTGTCGGCACTTACGACAAATTGAAGGAATTGAGGTTTAGCGCGCGTTTATGGGGTTCCACGATCGGAACGAACGTGTAACCTTTTGCAGGCTGCGGGCGAACTTAACGCCCCACCGATCGTTATCGCCGTGCTGGCCCAGGAATGCGCTGCAGCGCCGGGCCACGCTAAGCAAACTCGCCCTTACAGCCGCGAGGTTCACGTGCCCCCATCTACATCTTCCCGGACTATCGCCCGCTTGGGTTCGCAGCTCTGCGCCGAAGATCTTTGCGATCGCCTGCGTGCCAGCCGTCGCCTCTCGCTCGACTTGGCCGCGCCGCTCAGCGACGAGGACCAGACCGTCCAGCCGATGGACGATGCCAGTCCCACCAAGTGGCATCTGGCGCACACGACATGGTTCTATGAAAGCTTCATCCTGAAGCCGAGCCTGCCGGGCTACCGGGAGTTCTCTCCCGACTTCGACTACTGCTTCAATTCCTATTACGAGAGCAAAGGCCGCCGCCAGCCGCGCGGCCTGCGCGGACTGCTGACGCGGCCATCGGCAGAAGCGGTGCGCCAATACCGCGCCCATATCGATACCGCGCTCGAGCGTCTCTTCGCAGAAGACCTCGTCGGCGATGCGCCGGACGGGCTTGCGGCGCTGATCGAGCTCGGCATCAACCACGAGCAGCAGCACCAGGAGCTGCTGTTGACCGATATCTTGAGCCTGTTCGCAGCTCAGCCGCTGCGCCCCGCCTATCGCACGCCGGCGCCGAAGCCCGAGGCGGTCGGCAGCGGAGGCGAAGCAACCTTCGTTGCGTTCCCGGGCGGCATCAGGGCCATCGGCCACGACGGAGAGGGTTTCTCGTACGACAACGAGGGGCCGCGTCACGAGGTGCTGCTGTATCCCTATCGCCTCGCCGATCGCTGCGTGACGAACGGCGAATGGCTGAGCTTCATGGAGGCGGGCGGCTACCGCGATCCGTTGCTCTGGCTCGCCGACGGTTGGGCAACCGTCAACGCCCAAGGGTGGGAAGCGCCGGGCTACTGGGAGCAGCGCGACGGTGTCTGGCACCAGATGACGCTGGAGGGTCTGTTGCCCATCGATCCGCGCGCGCCGGTTACCCACGTCAGCTACTACGAGGCGAACGCTTTCGCCACGTGGGCGGGCAAGCGGCTGCCGACGGAGTTCGAGTGGGAGGCCGCGAGCGAGGGCTACGCGTTGCGCGGCAACGATCTCGGCAGCGGCGCGCTGCGCCCGCGCCCCGCGTCGCGCTCCGCGGGCGGCCCGCTGAACCAGATGTTCGGCGACGTGTGGGAGTGGACGTCGAGCGCCTATCTTCCCTATCCGGGATACCGGCCCGCGCCGGGCGCCGTCGGCGAATACAACGGCAAGTTCATGGTGAGCCAGAACGTGCTCCGCGGCGGCTCGTGCGTCACGGCGCCGGGGCACATCCGTGCCACCTATCGCAACTTCTTCTTCCCCTCTCAGCGCTGGCAATTCAGCGGCGTTCGCCTTGCGGAGGACGACGCATGAACGATGAGGATGACCGTTACGCGGCTCGCTTCGAGGCACAGGATGCCGATTGCGCGGATGACAGCGGCCGAGGCGATGACGCCCAGGCCGAAGAGCACGGCGCAGCCGAGCCACGCGATGCGTTCGCCGCGGCGCTGATCGCCGGGCTGTCGATGCCGGCGAAATCCATTCCATGCCGCTTCCTCTACGACGCGGCCGGAAGCGCCTTGTTCGAGCGCATCACCGAGCTGCCGGAATATTATCCCACCCGCGTCGAGACGGAGATCCTCGCCGGCCATGCCGATGAGTTGGCGACCCTCGCTGCCTCGGGCACCGCGCTGATCGAGTTCGGCTCGGGATCGAGCACGAAAACCGAGCTTCTCCTCGCGCGTATGTCCGGCCTTAGCGCATATGTGCCCATCGACATCAGCGGCGCAGCGCTCCGCGAGGCGAAGGCGCGCATCGCCGAGCGTTTCTCCGGCCTCCCGGTTCTCCCCGTCGAGGGCGATTTCTCGCGTCCGCTGCGCTTGCCCGCGCAGATCGAAGGGTGCGCGCGGCTCGGCTTCTTCCCCGGCTCGACCATCGGCAACCTGCGGCGCGGCGAGGCGATCGCGCTCCTCGCCAACATGCGGCGGATTCTGGGGGAGGGCGCGCGGCTGATCATCGGCGTCGACTTGCAAAAGGACGTGCGGCGGCTCCTCGCGGCCTACGACGATGCCGCCGGCATCACGGCCGAGTTCAATCTCAACGTCCTCGCCCGCGCAAACCGCGAGCTCGGTGCCAATTTCGACCTGGAGCAGTTCGCCCACTCGGCCACCTACGACGTGCGCCACGGGCGCATTGACATGCATGTCGTCAGCCGGCGCCCGCAAACCGTCACCCTGTGTGGCCGACGGTTCGGCTTTCTGGACGGAGAGCGCATCCACACCGAGCACTCGCACAAGTACGATATCGAGGGCTTCCATGCCCTCGCGGGCGACGCAGGCTGGCGCCCTCAAACCGTATGGGTCGATGCGGAGCGTCTTTTCAGCGTGCACGTGCTCATTGCAGGCCGATAGCCGCGCCATGGCAAATTGCGCTACAAGCGCGCCATGGCATGGCAGAAGGACGGCCCCGGCGCGCGGCGCGGCTACCACCACGGTAACCTGCGCGAGGCGCTCATCGCCGCAGCACTGGAACTGATCTCCAAGAAGGGGCCCGCGGGCTTCACCTTCGCCGATGCTGCGCGCGCAGCCGGCGTCAGTCCCGCCGCGCCCTACCGGCACTTCCGCGACCGCGACGCGCTGATGGCCGACGTGGCGCGGCGCGGGTTCGATGGCTTTGCCGACGCCCTCTCGCGCGCATGGAACGACGGCCGGCCCACGCCGCGTGCCGCATTCGAGCGCCTGGGGCGGGCCTATCTGGAGTTCGCCGCCAAGGAGCCCGCGCTCTTTTCCGCGATGTTCGAATCCGGCTTGCCCATCGGCGACTATCCGGAAGTGGGCGCTGCGGGCGAGCGTGCGTTCGCCGTGTTGCGTCAGGCCTGCGAGGCGCTCGCCGCCACGTTGCCCAAGGAGAAGCGGCCGCCGCCGATGATGATGGCGCTGCACATCTGGTCGCTTAGCCACGGCATCGCATCGCTGTTCGGCAGAGGTGACGCCGCGCGGCGGCCCATACCGATGTCGCCCGAAGAGCTGCTCGAAGCGGCGATGCTCATCTATCTCGATGGACTGCACGTGCCCGCCGACGAATAGCAGCGGCGAGCGCGCGGACGCATGCGTGCTGGCGCGTGAATGCGATCGATCGCAAAGTTATGCGCACGCGATACAAACGCATAATGCAGAAACGTTGAAACCCATGTATACGGGATCGGCTGCGCACGCATTGCATTGCGCACGGAGTTGAGCACGAAGTTGGATAGACGGATTTCAATCATGGCAGCGAACGAGAAGACATCGGCAGCGGTTGCGAAGATCGCTTCGAAGGGCCTCAAGGCTCCCGGCACCCTCACCCAT